>Ga0190360_1000279_pt1 | contig 28781 bp, 24 predicted proteins | sample 48721834_MG_FD_161271 | JGI IMG/M metagenome (GOLD analysis project Ga0190360, IMG submission 161271) | Hydrothermal vent microbial mat bacterial communities from Southern Trench, Guaymas Basin, Mexico - 4872-18-3-4_MG | ecosystem: Environmental > Aquatic > Marine > Hydrothermal vents >...
AATGCAAAGAATGCGAAGGTTATAAGAACTTATACAAATACGAAATCTTACCCGTTCCTTTTAAAACAGTTATCGTAGGGCTTCCTGTCATTCATTGTAGCACACAAACTAAATATGAAAAAGAAATTGGTGAAGATCTACATAAAATGTTGGAGGATGTTGAAGGTATTAAGTTTTCAGATTTCAAAGAATTAGAGGATAAAGCAGAAACTTCTTTAGGCTATTGGAATAAGAACATCAAAAAGACGATTTCAGCAGCAAAAAGTGATTATAAAAAGTATAAAGGGAATAAAAGTGCGCAAATTATCACACCGATTTACCTTTTCCCAATGATTCAATTAATGTGCCAAACAAAAAAAGGGAGCAAGTTTGAGATTTATTCTTTAGGTTCTGCTAATAAGTTCATGATATATTCCAACTTTTAGAATTTCTCAATGCTAAATCCTTACAATCATTAAAAAATTCTCCTTTTATTTTTTATCATATTATTCTATGATATCGTATCTATTCATCAACTTCATTATAATTTTGAAAAGCCAGAATAACTTTTTAGGGAATCTACTTATTAAAGTGTTGAATGCTCCCGTGATATCATTTTCTTTTGATTTAATGCCTTTTTCAAAATCAGGATAATTTAACCCTCCATGAGCTCGAGGAGGTTTACCAAGACTTTTAACTTGTGTGAATTCTTCATTTAAGTTGCGAGTAGCAAGCCATGTTTTATCCGTTTTAATTTGAATGATCTTTCCAGATTTTAATTTTATTTCTCCATAAATATTTATTGGACCTATGCCCCCAATATAATCTATATTTTCTACAAGAATTGAATTTTCGCCAACCTTCAAGAATTTAGAGATATCAAATATTTTCACCATGTTTTGCAAAGTGACATAATTTAATGAGAATCTAGAAATTACATTACCGATAAATACACCATTAATTTTGATTTTAGTGAAAGTTCCTCCAATGACTTGGATGTGTCCGGATTCAAATTCTTCCTCTATTTTAAATGACTTTTTAAAATAGGTTTTGTGAATTTCATGGACTTTTTTAGAATCAAGATAAATTGTTTCGCTTGGGATGTTTGGATCTTGCCAAGAAAGATTTTTTTCTATTTGTTTAATTTTGTCTTCATAGAATTTCATCAACCACAAATATCTTTGTTTTATCGAACTAAAATCTTCTTTTTTCGCACATTGATGCCATAAATACTCATATTCGTTCAGCAATTCATTCAATTCTTTCTTTAAATCTGAAATTTCATTAATGATGAGAGCTTTAAAATCGTCACTTACAGATTGAGGATTAAATAATGCTAACTTTTTAGAATTTATCCTTTTTTTGCAATAAAATCTCATGTGTTTTGCCACGAATGCTAAATTTTTAATGTTAATCTTATTTTTAGGAACTTCTTTTTCTAATTTCTCACATTCTTCAATAACCTCATTTAACATTTTGATTACATCTTGATATCTCGTTGTTTTTATGTTTTTTCGATACATTTTAGTATGTTTATTATATGGATGACTGAAAAAATGGTTATAATAAAATGTTTCTTTTGTTTTAAGTAAATTCTTATTTTGGATCTTTCTAAACACGGAAAAAATTTTTAAGAGCCGAAAATTTACAATCCCAAAAAAATGCAGGCACATGGCAATCCAGAGTGCACTATTTGAAGTTTGTCCTTCAGGATTCCATCCTCTCTCTGCAGAGAAAATGAATCCGTAAAATCTATTCTCCCTAATTTCTTTATTTTTATAATCTCCCCAACTTGAAGTGATTTCACCTTCAATACCTTTAGAATAACCATATTTGATTAAAAATGAAATATTTTTCTCAAATTTTGTTAAAGAAGGAAAAATTCTGTTATAATCCCAAATGGAGGGACTTACTATGATTGGGAGATCAAATTCCTTTAATTTATCAATGATAGGATGATCTTCTTTGACATCATATTTCCAATACATTATTATCATATCTTTTGGCAACCCTTTCAATACATCTTCATGTTTATATAATATATCATGATATATTATAATGTTCTTGTATCCAAAACTTTTAATCATCTCATAAACCTTGCGATAATGCTTTAAGTATGCCTTTGATATCCCTAATTCATTAATGTATTTTCTTGAGGCACCCCTTCCTACATCCCAACTTTCATCAGCTCCCATATGGAAATAACTTGAAGTGAATGATTCGCTCAATTCTTTAATCATCGTCTTTAAGAGTGGATAGATTTTATCGTTAGCTAAATTTAGACTATTTGATGCTGGAAATTCTCCAAATTCCCAAAATTCTTCATAAAATAATATGTTCTCCCAATGCCCAATAATTTGAAAGATAGGAACGAGTTCTACAAAATATTTTTTAGCAAATTCATTCAATTCTAAGATTTCTTTCTTCGAATACGCCCCTCGATTTTTTCCAATATTAGGAAATGCATCATATCGATACATGTCTTGCATGTATACAAGATAATAATGATTTATCTTAAAATGAGCCAAAGTTTTTATGAATTTTTTAAGATTTTGAACAGTAGCAGCCTGTCCACGGGATATATCATCTGAAACGCCCCTCATTCTTAAAAGGGGATAATCTAAAATTGCATAGGGGTTAAATATCAAAACATGATCCGGTTGATTTAAAAATTGAATTAATGTCTGAACTCCATAAAAAAGTCCTTGTTCACTAGGGGCATGGATGATAATGCGATTGTCTTTAATGATCATTGCATAACCTTGTTCTAAATAAAGATTGTTTGATCTTAATTTATTTTTATCGATGTCTTTAATAAAAAAATCTAATAAATCTCTTTGTAACTCGAATTTATTCATTAAATTTTCTGTATCTAGAAATTTTGTGGAAAGATTTTGAATGATTCCTAATTCCATTAACTTTTCGTTTAAGTCTTCAATAATATGAGAATGTTCAGCATTTATATCCGAATAAATTACAGATTCATTAGTTAATTCTAAATTAGATGCACTTAATGACTTTATTATTCGTGGTTTCGGTAATAATAACGGTGCTGGTCTAATAATTGAACTCCCTGTAGATGTTAAATTGTCTATTATTAAATACATAATTTATATCAGTTAAGAAACATAAAAAAAGTTATTTCAGATCAAACTATTTTAAATTCTGAATTAAATTTGCCATATTTATCATTTTTATAAAAAGAAATTAAATCATAATAAAAAAGATTTGACTTGAAAATTAAGAAAAAACTTAAATTGATTCTTTAACAAAGATGTTTAATATCCAATTATATTGTTAGATAATCCAAAAAAAATATGATAACATTTATATAAGTTTCAACTTATATATAAGTTGAAAGTTATATATAAAAATTGAATTTAAAGAATTTTAGATATGACATGAATGAAGAAATTAAACAAAAAGAAAAGAATTTTAAAGGTTATCTATTGCCGACAAAACCTTTTCCAATATCATTGATTAGTATTTTTGCTGGAATAATATGTATTTTAACGATGTTAGTCACGGTACCTGTACCTTCTACTGGAGGATACATAAATATTGGAGATTTCGGCGTCATGATCAGCGCAATGATTTTTGGACCTATTGTTGGCGCTATATCTGGCGGAATTGGTTCTGCTCTAGCGGATTTATTTACGGGGTATACAATTTATGCTCCTGCTACTTTAATAATTAAAGGTTTGGAAGGATTTATTGTAGGGTTAATTTCTGACCCTAGGAAAATATCAGATAAAGAATATTTCCGAGATGTCTTAGCTCCATTTATTGGGGGGCCAATAATGGTGTTAGGTTATTTTATTACAGAGGCATTTATTTTTAATTTAGGAATTCCTTCAGCCTTGGCAGAGATTCCAGGCAATCTATTTCAATTTTTATTTGGCGCAATTGCCTCAATAGTCACCGTTCTCTTTTTGAGAAAGCAGATAATGAAAGCATTTCCTGATGCTATTGAAAAAATATTTATCGTGGATTTAAAATCGGCTAAATAAAGATTAAAATAATGATGAAAAGGTATTAGAGAAGAGTTATAAGAATGTCTAAAGCATCTAATACCTTTTTTCCTTTTTCTGTTAAGAAATATAACACATTTTTTCCTTTTTTTTTCCGAATAATCAATTCTTTTGCTTCCAAGTCTTTTAAATGTTGATATATAGCTGGCAAACTAACAGAATCTATTGCATCTCTAATTTTCTTTCCATACGTACCTTTTGAGCCCGATAAAGAAATTTGAGATAAGATTTTTAATTTTGTACTTAAAATACCTCCCATTTTCATTGTTTTAGTACGAGAAGATAGTGCTTCTAAGACATATGGGGCTTTCAAACCACTTCCCGTAATTAAGCATGTTATTTTTTCTTTCTCATCAAATGTATCTTTTTCGCTCAAGATATATATGGCAGCTAAAGTAAGTGCAGATGTTGGCTCAGCGAATATTCCCTCCTTTTCAATTAAATCTTCCAAGGCTATTAGAATATTATTTTCTGGTACTATGACAACCGTACCATTCGATTCTTTAATTGATTTAATGGCTAAATCTTTATATATCGGGTCTTTGACCAATATTCCTGAAGCTAGAGATTCTTTAACTATAGTATCTAATTCAGCGTAAGAAGTTTCTTGAAGGTATTCTAAAGCTATTGGTGCCAGAGATTGTGACTGAACTCCAATTAACTTGGGTATTTCATCAATAATCCCTGCTTCTCTCAATTCTTTGAAACCCTTCCAAATACTGACCAATAATTCTCCGCTCCCCATCGGAATGACAATCCAATCTATTTGACCAATTTGGAGGAATATTTCATAAGATATGGTTTTCTGAGCTTCAATTGTTAAAGGATTAAATTCTGGAGTACACTGATAGTAATCTTTATATTTATCATCAAGCGATAATATGAGAATATCATCAATAGTGTTTCCTTTTTCGATTGTTTCTGAATTATAAGCAATCATCTGAGCTTTCTTTCCTATGTCTATGGAGTTTGGGAAAATATTTATGCAGTTCATTCCTTCAATAGAAGTATAAGCTGCAATCGAAGCGCCTTGATTTCCATTTGAAACACATATTACTTTATCAAAGCCCCAACTTCTAGCATGTGAAATTAGTAAGGTTGCAACCCTATCTTTAAAGGAATTAGTAGGATTCTTAGTCTCATCTTTAAATATTAAATTATCAATTCCAATAGATTCTCCAATTTTTTGAGAGTGTAAACAAGGAGTCCCTCCTTCTTTCAATGAAACTATGAAATCTTTTTCTATTTCGGGTAATACAAAGTCTAAGTCCCAAAATCTTTCTACTTTTTTTACGTTTTTTAATTTACGATCTAAATTATTTAATTTTGATTTAACCCACAGCAAACCATTACAATCAGGACATTTATATTCTATTTCTTTAAATAAAAAGTCCTTATTACAAGATAAACAGGTTAATTCAAGTTCTTTTTTAATTTGAACAAGCCTCCATTAAATCGTTATTATGGTTTTAAGGAATTATCTTTAATTAATATTAATATTTCAAAAATAAATAAGATCCATTGGTATTAAAATGAGTACAATTAAATTATCTAAATTTTAAAAATTAAAATTAAAAAAATATTAAATGATTACCATTTCCACTTAATAGATTCGGCATGCCCTATAAAATCATTAACTTTAATCTCTGTATCATCATCTAAAATTATTTTTCCAGAATATTTTCCGAAAACAAGAATAGAACTAGATTTAAAAATAACAAAATCCATCTTAGAAGGATGGAAAAAGATTGGTTTCATTTCTAAATCAAATTTACCATCTTCACTTATAAATTTCCAAGTATCTTTTGGATTTTCAGGGACTTCAAACTTTATGGGCCCAAATTTATGCCCAATTTGGTCATATCCAACCATATTTTTATCATGAAATCCTGGATCGTCATAAGAATACCCGTGACTAAACCATATTTCGTGCCCATCATCTGTTTTTCCTGCTGCTGCGCCCCAATACCAGTTTATCTTATATGGCCACACGCCTCTACCCCAATCTAGCCTTGCGTAGGAATTTTCTTCATTAAACGTATATTTTTTATTACCAAATTTTACTTCTCCGGACGCCGGCATCCCTATAACTTTATCAGAATAATAGAATAGTTTTTTTTTCTTATATTTATTCACTTTCACTATAGAGTCTTTATTTGGGTCCTGATATAAAGTAATATCTGCTTTTAATCCCTGATCATTGAAATTGGGATAATCTACTGAGATAATTCGTTTATCAGGAAGACGTAAAATTTTAAGATCAAAATCTTCCGTGTGGAACTCGATATCTCCCTTAGTTGAACTTCTTGGCAAATTCCAACTCCCTTTTGTAAAGAATTTTTGATGTCCCCCAGAATATACTTTTTGTTCCTTATAATCCATTAATTCTATGGAAATTAATCCTAAATAACCCACATCTGCAATAGTAACGCTGAAATTATAATCCTCATGATTTATAACATAATTATCCCATTCCTTAGTTCTAAACCAGCTTGATCTAATCTTCTCTTTATTATAATTAATTATTGGCTTTCTTGCCCATCCATGTACATTTAAATTTCCGTTATCATCAAATAAATTAACTTCTTTTACAATTTCATCATTATTTTGCGTCATTTTTAATAAGACAACTGTTTCTTACATTAATAATGATTTTTAATAAATATTAAAAATTAGTATCATTAAAATAATTGACTTTTAGAAAAAGAGAATGATTATAAAAATTTATTTTATTATTTCTTTAGAGGCAAAGGCACTGACAATCTCTCCAAAAAACAAGTGATGGCTGGCCATTTTACCAGATTTGCAAGAATGAATGATTTTGCATTCATAACTAAGAATGGAATCCTTGATCGTGGGAACTTTTGTTCGTTCTCCTTTTATTATCTCCAAGCCTGCCTTGGCAAATTTATCTGTATTTCTTCCAGAAACAGACCCGGTAATGTTTATTGCATGAGAGATTTTTTTTGAAGGTATGTTAACCGTGAATTCCGGAATACCTTCTGTTAATAGATTAAATGTGTATCTAGATGGCGCTACTGCGATTGTAATTACTGGAATCATCCACAATTCACCTATTGTTTTCCATAGTAAAGCCATGACATTAGGTTTTCTTTGCTTATCCATTGAGACTAATAGAGCGGCTTCATCCATAAAATGATCCATATAATCATAAGGATTAATTTCAATTCTATCTTCAACCATTATAATCACCTTATCCTAAACTTAGTAATTAAGGTTTGAATGGTTTATCATGAATAACTTTATCAATTGCTAATAAACAAGCTTCTTCCCAATCATCATCAGGATCGATATTCTTGCAACAATTAGGGCACCAATCATCAGAGTATCCAGGATCAAAGTCATCCTCTTCTAAAAATCCATTAAGAGTACTGCCACAATAAAAACACACGTGTTCATCATATCTGTCTAAAATCTCTGCTATTAAATCGATCTTTTTTTTAGATTTCATTTTATTAACCTTTATTTATTAGTTATTAAAAAAAATTGATAAAAGCTTAATTATTAAGAATGTTTTTTTAGCTTTTTAATAATTGCGCTACATTTCTTATTCTTTTTTCGGCATCTTTTATTATGGTTTCAATTATATCTTTAACATTATCTATTGAGTCTATGAGACCAATTGATTGCCCCAATAGAACCGCTCCTTGTTCAATATTTCCCTTATACACCATCTCATAATGTTTATTATCTTCGAGAGCCTTCTCAGGAGTTAATTCTTTTTCTAAAGCTAATTTTTCCTCCTTGCTATGAACTGGTTTATGAGATAATGCATACTCATTCTTCCAAAGTCTAATTGGACCAAGAACACCCAAGCAATATAATGTATCACTTGCCTTAGCTGAAGGAATTATATTTTTATATTTTTCATGAAATTCACTTTCTTTCGAGGCAATAAAACGTGAGCCCATTGCTACTGCTCCTGCTCCTGCAGCTAATGCGGCTGCTAAACCTTCACCAGTGGCAAATCCTCCACATGCAATGAGAGGCATATCAGGATATTTCCGAGCAACTTGTTGTAATAATACTAATGTACTAATCCTCTCATAAGATTGATGACCGCCCCCTTCCCAACCAGTCACAACCATGCCGTCAACACCTGCACTTACACATTTATCTGCAAGCCATAATGCAGGAGCCACATGAAAGTGTTTAATGTTAGAACCGCTATCCTTCAACTTTTGAAATGCATTATTATGAATCATCTTCGGAGTTCCTGCACTAGTCAAAGCATAAATGCATTGTTCGCGCAATTTTGGATTATTTCTAATAAATCTAGGGATCGCCCTACATAGAGATGGTGCATCTATTTGGAGCCGGGAAGTCCTTATGTTAAAACCAAATGGTTTATCTGTATGTTCTACAACGTGTAACATGTTTTTTTTCATTTCTTCTAAGCTACTTTTTCCAAATAAATTCGTATGGCTAAGTACGCCCAAACCTCCCGCTTCAGATACGGCGATAGTCAATTCAGTTGTATAAAATGGTCCCATTGGCGCTGCAATAATGGGATATTTAATCCCAAACATTTTAGTTATTGAAGTTTCTATAACCAATTTTTCACACTCTTGTTTTATTTATTTAAATTTCAAATTGATATCTTTTAATATGTTATTCGTATGAATTAATAAAAAAGTTTAACATTCTTTAAAAAGAATCATAATTAATTAATTTAGACATATCTAACTTTCTTCTATATGATAAAATACTCTTTTAAATTAATAGGAGGGCTTAATTACAAATTTATTTAAATGAAATTAAAAATCGAGTTAAAATAAAGAATTATAATGATCGTTAAGATAATGAATCCAATACTCAAAATCACGGTTGATTTTTATAATTTGTTAAATGGGACTAGTAGAGAAGACATCCAGCTAATTTTGAGACCAAGCTTGGATCATTTTGCAAATGAAGAAGACTTGACTTCGTTCATATTGTCAATAGCTTGGTTCAAATATTTTTACATCAATAAATCAATCATATGGCTAATTTATCTTTAGAAGTTAGTAATATAAATCTATATTCTTTCGAATATCCAGATAATTTTCTTTCAGAAATATTTATAACCTCATCTTCAATCTTATTATTTTTAAGTTTAAGCCCTTTTCCATTAAATTTAAAAGTAATTCTTAAATGGAAAGCTTTTTAACTAGAAAAGGCTCATGTTGATGAGCAAGGATTAGATCGATTATATAAAAAAATTGTAATATATAGAAGTGTTGTATACATCGTTTTTGTGTTCATTATTGGAATAATATACAAGTTTACTGCTCATTCTTTTTTACTTAGATATTTCATTGTTTACCCATTTATAACAAGTTTTTTACGGTTCTTTTTTCCAAGTTAATTACATTCTAATTGGAAGGTAGAATGGAGAAAGTGGTTCAAACAAGATTTCAGATTATTTCCATTCGTACTGGTGATAATATTTATTCCATTATTGGTTTTCTTGATAATCTATATAGTAAACTCAAGATTAATGTTCAAGCCAATCATTCCAATTTTAAATTCTTCCATCATTAGCTACATATTGATGGGACTATGTCCTGGAAATATGGAGTTTCTTTATTTAAGAGAATTAAAATCAAAGCATAGATATATTCTATTATTGATACGTCCGAGTTCTCTATTAATTTTTATGATTTTTGTTCCACTTCAACCATTTCCGTTATTAGGTGGCATTTTCTCATATATAATATTCATCATATTAGTTGGAGTCGTAAGCCTTTACATTAGGCAGTTAGTATTATTCATCTCAAAATTTTTCAAAAATCAAATAACCTTATACCTATTAATCATGGGCCCAATTATTGTATTTTATACAAAAATCTTTTTTCGTATAGTTTAATATTGTCTCATTTTTATCTTAATTAAAAAAAAGATTAAACAATCTTATTGTTATAATAAGTGAATATGATGAAAAAAGATGAAAATGATTTGCCAGACATCATTAGTTTAGGAGAATTATTAGTAGAAATAATGAGACCAGATAAGGATGTCCCTCATGGAATAATTGGCGCTACTTATAAAGGTCCATATCCCAGTGGTGCTCCAGCAATTTTCATAGATTCTGCAGCACGATTGGGAGATTTTTATGGTTTAAAAACGGGATTCATAGGTGTTGTTGGAAATGATGAGTTTGGAGAAAGCATTTTGAAAAAATTAACGAGAGATAAGGTGGATGTTTCACAAATAAGAATATCTAGAAATAAAACCACTGGGATTGCTTTCAATCAATATAATTCGGATGGCACTCGGAAGTTCATTTTTGCTGCTGGAGCTGCAGGTGATACTTCTCCGAAAGATGTTAAAAAAGAATATTTCTCAAATGTTAAAGCCTTACATGTAATGGGAAGTGCTCTTTCAATAAGCAAATCATCGAGAGATGCTTGTTATAAAGCCATCAAAATAACAAAAAAAATGAATCCTGAAGCAATCATATCGTTTGATCCAAATCTAAGGTCAGAAATGCTAGATATAAATATTATTTTAAAAATTTGCAGGCCTGTTCTAAAAAAAACTGATATTTTATTGCCCAGTGGAGAGGAAGCTAACATGCTTACTGGATTGAAAAATTTTGAACAATCTTGCATTAAACTATTGGAAGAAGGCCCCTCTATGGTTGTTTTAAAAAAAGGAAGTAAGGGAGCAACATTATATACTCAAAAAAATAAAAAAGGTTTAACCGTACCAGCATTTAAAGTAAATGAAATTGATCCAACTGGAGCAGGTGATACATTTGGGGGCGCATTTCTCATTGGTATTTTAAACGATTGGAAACATGAGAAAGCATTAAAATTTGCTTGTGCTGCTGGAGCATTGAAGGTAAAGCATTTTGGTCCAATGCCAGAAACTTCATTGAATGAAGTATTATCAATGTTGGGATGAATTTAAAATTACATTTTTTAACTATTTTATAAAATGATTTTTAATACATGCTTGCCTTAATTATCTAAAATATAAATTTATGTTGAATAATGATGGAAAGGTTTTATCTCCCAGATTACAGTTGCATCTTTGGTAAAAAATTTGCCAATCCTTTCATTTATGGCAATATTGATTCCCTTATTTGGCCAATTTTTAATGATTTATCAAGATCAAGTCATCTCAATAACTTGTTAAAGCTAAATAACGTCGAAAATAAGCCATTGATGTATCATCGTAATATAAGCACGGAAGATTTACGCGTTGAACTATTTTGTGCTGATATCTCCTTAGGTTTGGTTCAAGGAATGAATTTGGGAAGGGAATATGGAATTGCAAACGAAGATGTGATTAACGCTGTAAAAAAAGTCCCGGATTTGCTCATTGGAATTCTCTCTTTTGATTTACCTAATAAGGATGGTGAAGTTGATTTAATTTCTGAAATTAAGGAGGCGGAAAAAAATATAAAGATCGCAGGAATTGTCATTTATCCAAAATATCTAAAATTAGATCTGAATGACAGTAAAAATAAAAATTTACTTAATTTATTAGAGTATTGCCAAGAACAAGAATATTTCATTAAGATAGATGTTAGTAATTTATACCTTCCAGATATTTCACCAGAATATGGTTCTGTAGATGTCATTGAAAGATTTGCCTCCAATCATCCAAATATAATTATTATCATCAGTGGTTTGGACATCCAGGCGAATCTATTACAATATTATCGCCTGTTAAAAATTTATAATAATGTTTGGTTGGAATTAGATCCACGTTCTTTTGGTGGCATGACTCCTAAAGATTCTTTCAAACAGCTATTTAATATGAAAGGTTTTGTTCAGAATTCTTGGTATAGGATGTGCATTGGAAGTGCGACTCCCACTCTAGAAGCTCCTCAAGTGAGAAGAGGTTTTATTGAGGCTATAGAAGATCTTCCCTTTTCTCAAAAGCTTACACTAAAAACATGGGGATTTAGAAATATTAATCGACTCAATCACAAAATATTCTTGCCCCTATTTAATATGAATGAAAATTTGTTTAATAAAATAATAGAGTTAAATAAAAAAGAAACTAATGAAACCCAAAATGAGATTAGATTGATTTATGAAGTCAAGTTAAGAAGTTATAGCATTACTCAACTAATTTTTTTAACAGATTTAATTAACGACCTCTTTACTAAAGTAAAAAAAGAATATTCAAACATTAAATATGGTTCGTTGTTTATTCGATCTTATCATACGACTACGGCTCTTATTATCAACGAACATGAATATGGAAATTATTTAGACCTTCATTATTTATTTGCTGAACGTTCTTCTAAAGATAATGCTGAATATTTACATACAGTAAGAGCTTTAGAGAATAGGGCCGATTTTAATCACCAAGATCACGAATTAGCAACTACTTTTGGTTCAAGACAATTACAGATACCTATCATTAATAATAAACTTGAAATAGGTGGTAGAGAGAATTTTTACGTGCTTGTAACTTTTGGTCCAAGAATATTTAAGCTTTTATTTGAATTTACCATCTTAAAATAAATTAAATTTTACTTTAGAAACATTGAAATTTTTGTTATGTTTAAAAGATATAATTACTTGAAAGAAGAGAGCGTGGAGCTGGTTTTAATATCATTATTTTTTTTATTCAAGATATTAACCTTTTTTTAATTTTTCGGTTCGTGTATCTAAATTTTACTAAAAGGAGAAATAAATATCATAAATTTAAATATGTTCAATGGATCTATTAAATAAAGAGTTGTATTAAGTGGCAGAAATGAAAAGCTTTTTATATAAATATTTATTTGATCAAATTCAAATGGATTTTTCCTATTTAAATGAAAATTAAATTTTAAAAGTCAAACTCTTTTCTTAACTTATCAGAAATTAAATTATCCTCAAATCAAAAAAAGTTGATTAGATGCCTACTGAATTAGAAGGAGAAAAGCAAGAGAAGGCAAATAGTAAGGTAGAAAAAGATATCGATAGAGTAGATAAGGAGTTTTTATCAAAAGCAAAAAACTCTCGTGATATCATTGATAAAAAGTTAAGGACATTTGAGAACAGCATAGAAGATATTTCTGATTCAAAAAAAGAGGAAGAATTGGAAAAAAAGAAAAAATTAGATGAAAAAAAAGAAATTGAGGAACTTTCGGAAGAAATCAAGGAGGCTCAAGAAAAATTAGATGCATTGTTAAAAAAAATTGATGACAAGGAAGAATATTTAGCGGCCTTAGAAGAAACGATTAAAGAGTTAGAAGAACGATATAATAGGAGGAATGAAGAATTAAATAATCTTGAAGAAAGGTACGCAATAATAAAAGAAAGTAAAGCAAATTTAGAACAAGAATATCAAGAATTATTGAAGAATAATGAACAACTTGTAAAAACATATGAAACAAGACAGGTTGATTTAATAGTTTTAAATGATCAAGTAAAAGAAAAAGTTGCTCAGCAAGAAGAATTAAGAAACACCATAACTAAATTAAATCAAGAAATTCGAGAAAAAGAAGAATTATTAGAAAAGCGAAAAGAAGAAGCCGAAACATTAGAAAAAAGAATAAAAAGCCTAAAAGCAGAAAATGAAACTTTAAAGGTTTCGATTGGCAAAAATAGATTCGAATTAGAACATACAAATAAAGAAATTGAAGCAAAAGAAGAAGAAAAAAATTTATTAACAGAACAAATTGAAAAAAAAGAGCAGCGCATAAAATTATTGGAAAAGCAAATTCAAGAATATAAAGAAGGCTTTCCTGAAATGCGGAAACAACGAGAAACCTATGAAGAACTTTTAGCAAAATATAAATTTCAAATAAATGAAAAACAGCAGGAACTTGTTAACTTAGAATCTAGAATTTTTGATCTTAACGCTAATCTTGAGTCTTTAAAAGCTCAAATAGCCAATCAGGAAGAATTATTTGATGTAAATGATAAAAGATTAAAAGATTTAAAAGAGGATATTACTGTTGTAAAAGATGAGTATGAAGCAAGAGAAAAAAGATTACAAGCCATTACAGAAAAACTCGAATCCGCACAAGAAGAATATGAAAAACTACTTAAGGCGAAAGAAACCATAGAAAGCAGTACAATTGAAGCAAAGGATTTGTTACAGAAATTAAAATTAGAATTGAAGACTCAAGAGGAAGAAATACGAGATAAGGAAAGCAGAATTCATAGGTTAGAACTATTATCTGCGATATATAGAGTATCCAAATTTTTTGGGGGCATATTGATCGGGTTGGGTGTTTTCTTCATAATTTTGGGAATTGGGTTCTTGATTAACATGGTTAATTTTGGAGATTTAAACTCTTTTCTAATTGGAATATTATTGATTGTTAGTGCAATCTTTTCAATTATTTCTGGAGTATTTCATTTAGAAAAATCTTAATTATTAACTTAAAATAAAATACTTTTTTATTTCATGATTAATAATGGAATTCAATAACTAGATGATTAACACTTGAGTGAAAAAAAAGCTGAAACCATTCCAAAACGAGCATTAAAATTATATCAAGTAGTAATTTATGGAATTGGTTGCGGAATTGGTGGATCTGTATTTATCCTACTTGGTAATGGAATAAGGATTGCTGGTCCAGGTATTCTTATAAGTTTTATTATTGGGGGCATATTAATTTTCTTTACAGCTTTAAATTATGCTGAACTTTCTACAAGCTTGCCTATTGAAGGAGGTTCTTATAATTTTAGTAAAGAAGGATTAGGGGGTTTTTTAGCATTTATTATTGGTTTCTTTTTATGGATAGCAAATATTGCTGCGTGCTCTTTTTCTGCGCAAACATTTGCTTTAGTCATTAATGAAATGTTAAAAGAATTTCAAATGATCGATTTATCACCATTTCTCATTTTAATTGCAATACTTGCCATTCTTTTCACGACACTAGTAATTTTCCGCACGCAAAAAATCGCCATCAATACTTTAATTCACCTAACAATTATTTTATTAGCACTTTTTATATTTTTCATAATTTGCAGTTTCATTTATGCACCTTTCAAACCTGATTTTGATCCAAGCTTTATATCTACTTCTTTTAGTTTTGTAAATGTTTTATATGCCACTCCATTCTTATTCATATTTTTTACTTCAATTCTTTCAAACATGGCTTACCTGAACTCTGAATTAAAAAGTCCATCTAAAAACATCCCAAAAGCAAATATAATCTCAGTTCTGGTTTCACTTTCTATTTACCTAACTGTTACATTTGGTGTCCTATTAAATCTGGGTTCTAATGCCGAATCTGTTATAGAAACGCCCATTCTTCTATCTGAAGTACTTTTCAACATTTTGTCTCCATTAGGTTATCTCGGTTTTTATATGATGATTATTGCCGCAATAATTTCCACCTTAATAGCAATTAACGCTGGCTTAGGATCTGCAGTGAATGTCTTGGCAGCATTGTCGCGTGATAAATATTTTCCAGAAAAAATAAAAAGAGTTAAAGAAAGCTCCCAAATGCCCTCTTTCGCCTTAATATTAACAGCGATTATTGCTATAATTTTTACATATTTTGCGGGAATTGGTTTAGCCGCAGAAACTACCACCTTTATATTCTTCTTTGGATTAGCCTTTGTCAATTATGCTGCTGTTAAATTAAGAAGAAAAAGAAAAGAATTGGATAGACCTTTTAAAGCACCATTTTTTCCCTATTTGCCTTATTTTATAAGTGGCACATTCATTGTATTTGCACTATTTTTCTTTTCTCCTGCTGCTATTTTGTTAGGAATACTCGTACTCTCAATTGGGTTAGGATATTATTTATTGACCATCGCTGATAGGCATTCTAAAATCATTACATTAGCAGGAATAAAATTTTCATTTGTAATATTTACTAGCATTTTTATCTTTTTGATAAATAATTTCTCTCTTAAATCTTCTTCATTAATCACAGTCAATAGAATTTTAATCGGAATTAACATTTTCACTTTAATAACAATAGTATTTGAGATAATTTCTTTAAGAGAAATCGTTTATTTTTTTGTAAAACGCATTGATAAAGAAAAAATTGCCATTAGTGTTGGCTCAGGTCAAATAATTGAATTAGGACGAAAGCAATCAAGGATAATATATTTTGTAAACAATATTATTGCTTTTTTCCAAATAATTTCTGCCATCATAATATTAATAATAATCGTATTATTTCTAAATAATATCGTCATTATCAATCCAATCGTGTTAGATGAAACTGTCATTTCACCAGAAACTGTTCAATTCCTTTTTAATTCTCTCTTAACTTTAAATGGAATTTCTATTTTTTTAAGTGGAATCTTTTCATGGTATACAAATAAAGAATTAAGCGCTATAGGGATTTAGATCAGGATAATAATGCAGCCGCCAAAAATAAACCTTCACATTCATTCATCATATTCAGATGGAAAAAATTCAATAGAAGAAATAGTAAAAAAAGCATTAGAGTTAGATTTTAAATATATTGCCATAACAGATCATTTCTCAAACACGTGGAAGGCAAAAATAATCCCAACGCTTAATAGCGTGGAAAAAATTAACTCTTATGTCGTAGAAATCCGGCAAATTCAAGAAGAATTAATCTGTTCAAAAGAAAAACTCCTCGTATTAGTTGGTATTGAAATAGATTTAGAATCTTCATTAAATTCTATTTTATCAAGAATTAATCCCAATGATTTTGATTTAATTTTATTTGAACATTTCAATTCTCACGAATCAATACCGTTTGTCTCTAACTTGCTCGATAATTGGCAAAAGAGATATTCAAAAAATAATTTAAAACCTCTAATGGGTTTAGCTCATTGTGATCCTTCGTATTTTTTATTTGATAATTATGAATCTTTAATCTCATTCTTAAGAAAAAGAGACCTTTTTTTTGAATTAAATTCAAGTTATTCACAATATTATTCTTTAAAGAACTTACCATTTTTTAAAAGATTAAAACACGAAGAAATAATGATATCCATTAGTTCTGATGCTCATAGATTATCTAACTTAAGTAAAATAGATAATGCATTTGAAATGGTCGAATTCTATTCGTTGACATCGAATCTTAGGCGGTTAATGTTAAAGCTTAAGGAAACAAGAGATTTTTTGTTTAGACAAGAATTTTCCTAGGGTTCTGAATGTATTTTTTGAAAGCAGACTCAAATAGTGTATCCAAGAGAAGTTCATTTTCAAGTGTAGGTTTTAAGAGTATTTTTTTTAATTTATTCTTCCCCATCTCAAATAATTCCTTAGCAATAAATACTCTTTTATCGAGGCTAAAAGATGCAATATCAGAAATAGAACGTTTATTCTTTAGTTGCCATTCTTTTAAAGTATAGTAAATGATGCATCTTAATGCTAATCTTGGTATCTTTATGTAAGGTTCTAACTCCTTGCATATGGAAAGAATTATTTTAATCTGTCCAGGGTTTATTCTTACAGTTGCATAATCATTTTCAATATCTTCTATTACTTTTTTGTCAAAAAAGTTCAAGTTAATAATAGTAATCAATCCCCAACCCTTTTGTTAATTACTAATTACACATCAACATAAATAAATGTTAAGGTATAAATTTCACCCATTCAAGAAATCGTGAATTAAACAAATATCTTGATATTTTAAAATTTTAAAATGTAATTTTAATATTCAATAATATATTTTATTTTATGGATATTAATAATAAAATTTAGTGAGAAATTCATCAAATCTAAATACTGGCTCTTTTTCTAATAAAATTCTCATGTTATTAAATTATTAATAAATTAATAAAAATGGATTTTTTGCACGAGTTCTCATCATGCTTTCTCTTTTAAATTCAAAATTTCGAAAATTCATCCTAAATATTTTACATTGTACTATGATTCTAACTTTTCAAGTAAACTTGTTTTAGATTATTACTAACCCTAAAGATATTGATTTTCTTCAATAAATATATTTAAATTTACATGTATTTTTTTAAAGAGTATGAACTTAGATGAAAAAATTGATCTTGCCGCTAAATGGATAGTTGAATCTTCTCATCTTGTTGTTTTCACGGGAGCTGGAATTTCAACTGATAGTGGATTACCTGATTATCGAGGTCCTGACGGAGTGTGGACAAGAAGGGATAAGGGATTACCTCCACCAAAAATGAAAGTACCTTGGGATAAGGTGCAACCAAATCCTAATCATTATGCGATTGTAGAACTATTAGAACTTGGTAAATTGGATTATCTCATATCTCAAAATGTTGATGGTCTTCATATAAAATCTGGTATTCCGGTTAATAAAATATCAGAATTACACGGAAATCAACACTTAATGCGATGCTTATGTTGTAATTCTAAAATGACTTATGAAGAAGCGGGATGGGATAAAAAAAAATGGGGTTCTGGTTATCGAACAAGTAAGATCCACCCAGATCAACCTTGCTGTCCGAAATGCGGTGGACGCTTAATTTCAAGTATTGTAAATTTTGGTGATCCATTACCTGAAGATGATCTCGAGGAAGCAATTAGAAGGGCTTCTAATTCTGATGTTTTTTTTGTCATTGGGTCTTCATTAGTAGTGTACCCAGCAGCCAACATGCCTCTAATTGCAAAAGAAAATGGTGCTAAATTGATAATTTTAAATCTTGGAGAAACACCTTATGATCATCTCGCAGATTTAAGATTTTTTAATCCAATAAAAGATGTATTACCTCCAATCGTGAAAAAAGTAAGAGAGTTAATGAAATTGAATTAAATAACTTTCAGAAGAAGGATATTAAATATGAGAAACTTCTTTTTATTTGGCGAAGGATTCTTTATTTTAACATGGCGTATAAATCTCTATTCTTATTGAATTCTTTTAAAACACGCTTTCCTTCCTTGTGAGATAATGATAATGAAATTTCTGCATTTTTACTTAGGGATCCTGTAAATATTTTTTGATCTCCAGAATAGATTATGATATTCTTGCTAGCAAAAATGGGATCTGCGTGTAAAATTATTTTATTATTTTTAATTTCAATATCTAAATTTATTCTCTCTCCAAACATGAATGATTCATCATCTAAGATATCATCTAAATCAAAATGGGATTTTTTATAATATTTTTCCCTAGATGGACGAATAGGATTCACTACTACATCGTTTCCAAAATTATATATCTCATATTCCAACCTATCACTTTTGAAATCTCTCACTTCGACAACGGGTCTTGCTAAGTCTTTATCCCTGAAACCGTGTGGTACTTTTACAGTCATCTTTAATACCAATACTTTAGCAATATCTCCCTTTTCTATGAATATAACGGTATCAATAATGGATGGAAGCATTCCTAACTCTATTCGACCAATAAATCTCTGTATTGCATTTATAGCCGATGAAGAATGAACAACACCGACCATTCCTACTCCAGATAAGCGAAAATCTGAATATATCTTAAAATCTTCAAAAACTCTAACTTCATCGAAGATTGTATAATCTGGCCTAACTAAAAGTAAGATATCTGCAGAGTTTTCAAGGCTTCCTTCTAATTTCGTGTATTGCGTTATTTCTGGTCTAACTTGCAAGTCTCTCACGCTTTCCAGTGTTTTGACAATTTTATTTTGTTCAGAATAATAGTTTGCAAGTGCGGCGGAGAAAGTGCTTTTACCTGCCCCTGGTGGTCCTGCAACAAGAATACCTTCAGCTTTAGAAAGCCTGCGCATTAATTTATTATCTATTGAGTAATCTGATAATCTCAGGCTTACTAAAGGTCTCACGGCAGTAATTTCTATATCGCTTGAAAATGGTGGTCTAGTTATTACAATTCGAAATTCACGAAGTTGTGCTACAATAGCACCAAATTTCTCAATTTCTATAAAGGAATGATAATCTTCTCTAACAAATTCTACTATTTCTATTGCTATATTTTCAATTTCCTTTTTGCTGATTATTTCATCTCCTATTTGCTCCATGTACCAGTTTCCAGGAGAACCTTTCTTGGCAAATGGAGGTAATTCTTGTTTCAAGTGAACGCTCATGGTTTTCTCATCAAAATATTTTAATAATGTTAATGATTCAGGAGATATCTTCCTACCTACTCCCCGTTCCTTGACTTTCATCACTTCAAGTCCTTCAAAAATGCCTACATCTCCTTGAATTCTATCTGCCGTGATCAATACAGCATCGTGTTCTTTTGCACATTCTCTTATTAAAGCATCTAATTCTCCTCCTGGAGACATTTTAATTTGTTCTCTTGTAGGGCGATTACCAACTATTCTTAGAATTATTTTGCCCTCTTCATGTAAATTTCTTAATTTTTTTAGAATATTTAAACCATAATATCCAACTTCTCTTTGAACATTTGTTCTATATTCAACTTCAGCAACAACCACATTTGAGATTAGTATTTCAGGTTTTTCGCCTAATTCGCCCTCTTCTATTAATTGTAAAATTAAACCATTGAATATTACAGATGTATCACACACAAACCTATCTGGCATGCTCTTTTTCATCAATATCTATATTTGTAATTTCAAATTTATTAACGCTATAGTAGACTGGCTTACTCAACCGATCCACTGTAGCAATGATCAAGTCTTTCCGAGAACTCAAAGCGATTCTTGAGATTCTGTCCAGATCCTTTAATTCAATCGGACTCCCTTCAAATACTGGGTAAATCAAGAATCTTGCTGGTTCTTCCTTGAAATTAGCACCACGCCTGAATACCCTGAATATTATTCCATCACCATACCCTCCTTTAACAATGTATCCTCTCTTTCTTAAGTCCATGTATATCACGTATTTATGCCATAACTTATCATCAAATTGAGTAAAATACGTGATTAATCCTTCAAAATCGTACGATTCCTTAGATTTATCATTATCTGGCCATAGTATTATACGATTTCGTTCATGCAATAATAGCGTTTCAATGGGTTCGAGCATTAATACTTCATTACCTTCTGAATCATTCTCTATGGTGCCTATATATGAGTTCTCGTAAAATTCTTCTATTGCTTTTATATCTTCAATTATTACCTTCTCTTTTTCGATTTTTCCTTTAAATTGAATTTTTTCTGCTTTTTCATTCATTTTCTAATTATTATAATGTTCCATTTCTAATGAATTTAATCTTTTTGGAACAGAACAAGGATTAATAAGAGAATGAATTTCAAATAAATATAAAAAAATTAGTTTTCTTTTAGCATTAAATATTCTACAAGTTTACCTAGCTTTCTGACATTCTCTAAAATCTTTGGAGCTTTAACTTGTAGTACTTCTTTAAAAGTATTCCAATCTTTTTTATTTTCCGAAGGAGTTTCTTTGAGAATCTTTTTAATTTCCTCAAAATCGCTAGTAACTATTAATTGATCGTTTACTTTATTTGCTTTTTCGGTCATGATAAACACGTAGTAATCATTTAAATCCCAAGGATTCATGACATTATCAGGTTTATTTCCATCACCAGCCCTTTTTCCTCGTAATAATCTCGTATCTACCATGGTTGGAAGGATTTGGTTAAAAGTTATGTTTTCTTTCTTGTATTCCAATGCTAAAGCTTTTTGTAATCCCACTGTTGCATATTTTGAAGCTGTATATGCTGCAAATTTGGGCATTGAACTAATATAAGCAGCACTACCAGTTATTAAAAATCTTGCCTTATCTTTTTTATCATCCTTTTTTAAATAAGGGTATGCCGCCTTGAAAGTATTGAATACTCCTAAAACATTCACTTTCAGTATGTTGTCAAATGTTTTACTATCAAATTCATGTGAGGTCCCCATACGTGATGTACCAGCATTTGCTACGACTCCATTTATTAAGCCTAACTCTTCGCTAAACACCTTGAAAGCTTGCTCCATTTCTTCATACTTTGTTACATCAGCAAATTGTAAGATTACTCTAACGCCAGTTCCTAAATTTTCTATTTCTTTCTTAGTATCATTTAATTCACTTTCTGTCCTAGCAATTAATCCTAAATTCGCTCCTTCCTTGCCATACGCAATTGCTACATGCTTTCCTATTCCTCTTCCAGCTCCAGTTAGTACAATATTTTTTCCTTCTAACAACATGATTAATTCAAATACTTTATTTTAATAAAATCTTTTCTAAGATCTTGAGTTAATAATTTAATCTCTTAACTTTTAATTAAATAAAAACACGTGAATATATGTAAAAATAATATAAAAAAAATGTTAATAATTAATCAGACAATCTATTTAATTTCTCTTGGTGCAACTTATTTAATTCTTCTCTCATTTTTTCAAGCTTTTCTCCATGATGAGGGTAAAAATGTATGAATATTAGGCTGATCGCAGTAACTATTGCTGGAACGAGCAAGAAAAGAATATCAATGCCTAATAAAGCAGATGCTGGTTGTGTTGGTGAACCTTGAATGTAGCCAAACGTGCCGAGAATGAATGTTGCCAAAATCGGTCCTAAACTACTGGCTGGCTTGGTGATGAGAGCATTTATCCCTAAAAACATGCCCTCCCTTCTAATTCCATGTTTTAATTCATCTTCATCAACAGATAAATACATGATTGGAATTACAAATACTCCATATCCACCAAAGAACGTCGTAATCATGAGACTAATAATTGCAATTAGAGGATTCTGTAAGGTTACAAGAATAATAAATGTAATTAATGAAAACAAAACTTTAATCCAGCCAAATCTTAGGATAATTTTTCGCATGCCCCATTTTGGACGCAATCTCATGCAAAAAATGTTAGCACCGTATCCTATGATTATAAAAACTAATAGGTAGATGATTGTACCGTAACTTCCTAAGATAAAACTATAAGCAAATAAATAACTCAATCCAATCGAACCATTGAACACATTACAAAAGTTAAATCCAATGAACAGCAAGAAAGATTTCATGGTTATTGTTTCTTTGGCAGATTTCCAAAGGGAAAAAGTCGTATCTTTCTGAAATTCTGGTCTTTCTTCGCACAAATATGCTACAAGCAATAAGAAAGCTGTAGAAATGATTGCCACTATTATCATTAATATCTGAAATTCAGTTGATAAAGGACTCATGTCTCCAATGATTATAAAGAAAGGAATGACAAATATTGCTCCAAAAACTTGAGCTAAAAAATTGCCCTTATTTCTTTCATCTATATCAGAAGTCATTTCCGGTAATAGAGCCATCCATACTAATACAACTAATGTAAACATTGTATCAAATAAGCAAATAGAAATGACATAATGAATGAAAATGATCCATTGATTGTCCAAACTCCAGGGGAACCAGACTAATAAAAATGTAATTGCCCATATAGGCGCACCATATTTAATATAAATGATTCTCCTACTACCCCATTTTTCCCTATTAGTTCTATCGGATAGTTGTCCTAATAATGGGTCGTTTAAAGCATTGATAGTCATGTATATAATCTGTCCAATAACGAATAAGATTGGAAATAATTTTAAATCATCATAGAAAAGATCAATGTACTTTAAGTTAAAAATGTAAACCAAAAGGCCTGCTGGAATAGCACCAAGTCCATAACCAATTAAATTTCTCGTACTTAATTCTTTCTTTTTCTCAATCAAGATGTTTCACTTATAAATTCTTTTCTTATCAATTTTAATTGTTTAAAATTAAATTCGATTCTTCTACTTAAAAAGCTTTCCAAATTTTAATGCTTAGGTTAATAAAAAGTTAAGAAAAGCACACATAAACCAAGAAAAATTTCATTAATTAAGCCTAACTTATTAAAATATGGATGAATTATTTGATTTAATTTTAGAAAGATTACAAGGCGTCTCCAAAATAGCATTTTTGGGCATTGGTGAAGAAAAGCTCTCTGATGATGGTGTTGGTCCTTATATAATAAGTAAATTATTACCCTATAACGGAGAGAAGTTTCTTTTTATTAATGCTGGTATCGATCCAATGTCCCGCATTGAAGAAATAATCGAATTTAACCCCTCGCACTTGATAATCATCGATACATGCTCTCTTAACAAACCTCCAGGAACTGTTGCCATTATTGAAAGGGAACATTTTCAAGAACACGTGCCCATTTCGAGTCATGTAATTCCAATTCATGTTGTGGTTGATTTATTGTTAAATCAAATATCGGATCTCGATGTTTTCATGATTGGGATTGTTCCAAAAAGTTTAGAAGGATTCGATGAATTAAAGTTGACTAAAATAGATTGGATGGATCCCGATACTATTGAAAGGAATATTGATCATCCGTTTTTTGAAATAGAATTAACTCCAATTATTAAAAAGATTGCTAATGAATTGGTTAAAATAATTAAAAAAATAATTCTTTCTTTCAGTTAAATTCATTATAATAATGAATTAGCCTAATAAACTTTACGAAATATTTAAGAAAAAAATAAAATTTGAAAATTTCTATGAATTATTAAATTAAATAAATCTTCCTAATATTTTTTTAATGAATAATTTTCCTAGAATTTTGATACATTTTTTAATGAAATCTTTCCTTTGAATTTTTCCAGATTTATACTCTTTCCAAGCATCTTTAATCTTTTCCCAATCAGAAGCAAGATGTTCTTTCAAATATATTTCAATTTCATCTAATTTTTCCAATTTATCGAATATCTCTTCTATTTGTGAAGTATATTCTTTAATTAATTCTGTATCACTCTTAATATCATCAAGTTTGACACTAAAATCCTTTAATAAATCAGTAATTTTTTCAGTTCTAAAACTCATGGCTTTTATCGCTAAATTTGTACCATCTTCTACTTTTTTCAAAACAATGGATAAGCCTACATCTTGTTTATCGTACAAACCTTGTGCAAAACCTTGAATCTTTCTAAAATTTTCTCTTTCAACATCTTTCATTTTTTCCAATAAAGCGAAATTACACTGTTCCACTATATTGCGAATTTTACTTTCCAATTCATTAATATCCAAATTACTATTTATGATTAATTTATCTTCTTCTATGAATTCGACTTTTTCATCAAATTCTTCTAATGAAATCTTTTTAGGAACCAATAAATTGCATACGTATTTAATTTCAAACGGTTCGAATTTAATGGTTTTTAAATTGCCATTTGGATCGAGATATGTCACTACGCCCTCAATAAAATCGCCAACACAACTCTCTTTAGCAATTAACTTGAATGTGGGGCTTTCAAATGTGCCAGGACGCAAAAGATTTATCACATGCTTATCAGATTTAGCCAATAAACCATTTGGAATTGATGTTAAAAAGATTCTAATATTTGAGATGATAAAATTAGATAAATTTTTAACTTTAATTTTAAAATAAAACACGCTTTGTTTTCCTTCAATCTTCCAATCTCCTCCTCTAAAAACCATCACTTCTTTTTTTAACCTCGATTTTAAAGCAATATTCTCAGGCTCGCTTGTTGTAATTAGCTCTTGCTTTTTTCTTATTTTTTTATATACTAAAGGAAAATCCTCGATCCAACCATTATCTATTAAGAACTTTCCCATGCTTCTAGCTTCTTGAAATGATAATCCAAATTTAACCATTAATTCTAATAAATTTGGTTTTTCTAATTCTTTTAATATTTTTTCTGCTTTTTGTTTTATATTTGTTATGCTTATGGATTTCCATTTTTTAATGGGCTTTTTTAAGATATCTAAATAATGCTCTATCTCTTCAAAGGAGAAACTGAATTCTTTCAAAAGTTCCATTTTTGTAGGCAATCGATCATTTTCTAATTGAAATTCTAAGATTTTTATTATTTTTTCCGTGTTTTCATCTTTTTGTTCCTCTTTAATATCCAAATTCCAGATTATAATCGTTTTATCTTGAGCTGCACTGAGTAAATATTTTCCATCGGGAGTTAATGCAACAGAATTCACGCCTAACCGATGGCCTTGAAAAGATTTAATTATTTCTCCCGTCTTGAAATCCCATACTTTTACTGTCTTATCCCAAAACCCCGATATTATATAATTTCCTCCAGAAGTAATGATAACAGAGCTCACTACATCTTTATGACCTTCAAGTGAATTTATCATTTTACCAGTTTCAAAATCCCAAATTTTTATAGTGCGATCCCAAGAACCAGATATAATATATTTTCCATCTGGAGTTAATGCGACAGAACTCACGCAATCTTTATGACCCTCAAGTGAATTATATAAAAGCCCGGTTTTAAAATCCCAAATTTTTATCGTCTTGTCTCCAGAACCTGAAATAATGTATTTTCCTTCAGGTGTTAATGCAACGGAACTGATCCCATCCTGATGTCCCACAAGAGAATTAACCTTCATTCCAGATTTTAATGCTCTAATTTCTAGTGTTTTATCCCAAGAACCAGAAATAAGATATTCTCCATCTGGAGTCATTATAATTGAACTTAATCCTCCAATTACTAGCTGTATTTCAGGAATAATGATTGAATTTATTAATATACCACTAAATAAATTCCAGATTTTTATGGTTTTATCAGAAACGCTAACAATATATCTTCCATCTGGAGATATAGCAACAGATTTTACTGCATCTTTATGTCCCTTCAAAGTTTTTATTAGTCTACCGGATTCAGTATCCCAAATTTTTATCGTTTTATCTTCTGATCCACTAATGATATACTTGCCTTCTGGAGATATAGTTAATGTGTTTATTTCGTCATTGTGTCCTTTTAACCGTCTATAAATGTCACTATTATCTTTATTTAGCATTTTCAATATTAAAACAATTGAATTAAACTTCTATTAATCGAAAAGTTTTATTAATTAAAATATAAAGGTCAGTTTTTCTAATTTTTTTCATTTTTATAAATTCTAATTTTAAATAATGAATCCTAACAACCATTTTACAATCATTTTAATGAAGATATAATAAAAATCATCTAAAAAATCATTAAGAATCGTGTTTTCATTTATAAAAATAGTTGATTAACCCAATTACTCCATTAAATTGAAAAACAAAACACTAATCGAAAATTTTTTAAATGTTTTCCTTATTTAAGGCGAGTTTTAATAGTAAAATAAATACAAAAATCATAAAAAAATTGATAATTTAATTAAGAGATAAAAAAAATGAAAATTGTTGTATAATGAATGCAAAAGAAAGAATAATTAGTTGTCTTAATCATGAAGAACCAGATTTTGTTCCATCTTTCGAGGCTTCCATAGATAATTTGAAAATTTACGAATATTATGACGAAAAATATCCCTATCAAGGAATAGGTAAGACATTAAAGTGCGTATATTATTTATGCCTTGGTAATAAGAAATTATTGAATAAATTATATAACATGCTCTCTGTGAAAGAGAATTCAATAAAATTTGATATTGAACCAGTAGTAAATCTATATAGAAAACTAGGTATTGATTTATTGTATGTTACATTGGGTTTATATCCACTCTTCTTAAGTAAAAATGACTTTATAGATGAATATGGAAGAAAGTTTGAATTCAAGAAAAATCCTAACGATAATATGGATGTTATTTACTACATGGGAAGTGCATTTAATAGTTTCGAAGAATATGAAGAATTTCCACCTTTAAGATTGGACCATCCAGCAAGAGAAAAAGCTTTCAAAATAATGAATGAACTCGAAAAGCAACATGAAATGAAAATTTGTCTTGTTCCTTCCATAATGGGGTTAATGGAATCAACATGGGAAGCATTTGGATTAGAAAATTTCAGCCGCCTCTTAAAAGAAAGGAAAAAAATTTTTGATGATAGAGGTAAATTTGCCTTAGAACTAACTAAAATGGTTATCGATTGGAGAGAAGATACTGCCATTTTCTTGTTAGATGACTATGGATATAAGCATGGACTGTTCATGAGCCCAGCAAATTATGAAAGATATGTTTTTCCATGGCTTAGAAAAATATGTAATACTTGCCATAAAGCTGGACTAAAAGTCTTGCTCCATAGCGATGGAGATTTAATGCAAATATTTGAGGATTTAATAAATTGTGGAATAGATGGATTTCATCCAATTGAACCAAGCACGAATAATCCAGATTATGATATATTCAAGCTTAAAGAAAAATATGGCAATAGCATTAGCTTCATTGGTAATGTTCCACCTCAAGACCTTGCTGATAAAGATCCTCAATATATTAAATCCAAAGTTCGCGAGATAATTAAAAAGATGGCACCTGGAGGAGGATATATATTCAGCTCCGGTCATAGTATAAATCATGCTGTAAAACTAGAAAACTTCTTAGCAATGAGAGAAGAGTACTTAAAAAATCGAAGATATAAAAGTTAAAACTTAGTAAATCCTTAAATTCGCTCAAATTAATTTTATTTAAGTAAAAAAGTTAATAAAAGGGTTTTAAAAAATTAGAAAGCTTTCATTTTGTAAAAAAATTTAATATTATTTCAATTGTTTTGTTAACAATTTCTTTATCTATAGGATTCAAATGTTCTTTAAACTGTTCTAAAAATTTAATTACATCATCCGCTTTTTTGAGTTTTCTTATTCTTTCAGTACCACGTTTATTTAAAGATCCGCCCCAAACCATTTTTCCAACTCCAAATTTTAAATATATAAAATTTTAAAAAAAAGTTCTATCATTCCATTTTTTCGATCAATTTTTTGAAAGGACGAAGGAATTCTTGTACCATGTTAATTTTATTTCTAACTTTATCTATTCTCATTAAAGGGATCAATTTTTCATTCATTTTTTTAGCCCTTTCATCGTTTTGAGGGAATGTATCATAGACACCATGTTTTTCATACCATTCATGGTCTGCTAAAAACACAAATCGATTCCTTCCATAAATATCATCCCTGAAAATTTTCATTCCGCCTTCTCCAAGAAATGTATGCATTTTAACGAAATTATTGCGTGAAAACTCTACAGCTTTTTTAGCTAAAATGTATAATAAAGAGCTGATATATTTGGAATCTCCGAACTCATCTGAAATGAAATTTACTAAATTAGCCCTCTGGAGTTCTGTTTGTGCCGTGAAC
>Ga0190360_1000280_pt1 | contig 28648 bp, 27 predicted proteins | sample 48721834_MG_FD_161271 | JGI IMG/M metagenome (GOLD analysis project Ga0190360, IMG submission 161271) | Hydrothermal vent microbial mat bacterial communities from Southern Trench, Guaymas Basin, Mexico - 4872-18-3-4_MG | ecosystem: Environmental > Aquatic > Marine > Hydrothermal vents >...
GCCTGTTTCTGCTGTTACTAATTCCAGCGGCATAGCAACTTTTGATTTGATTCCGGACACAGTTTCCTCTGACATAGATGCAACGGTGAGTGCCTATCTGAGTGATCCATCAAACTCTGTAGATGTTGATATAGATATAGTCAAGGTCTCTTTGACAGTCACAGCCTTTCCGGATGAGATTCCTGCAGATGGGAATTCTACATCAACGATTTCGGCTGTTTTGAAGAGGTCGTCCACAAGCATTGCTATTGCAGGAGAGAATATTAATTTTGCTACAGATGCTGGAACAATACCAGCATATGCAGAGACAAATCAGTCGGGTGTTGCTCAGGTCTCACTTAAAAGCAGTACTTCTCCTGATACTGCCCATGTTCTGGTTACATACGGTGATGTAAAATCTTCTCCATATCCAATAGATGTGAAATTTACTGAGACCGTTGGAGAGCCTGCAAATATAACTGTTACTGCATATACTGGTGGAGATCCACAGAACGTTATAACAGAGCTTCCTGCAGATGGTGTTACAACGGCTACCATAAGAGCTGTTGTTAAAGATGAAAAGGGAATGAATGTTAGTGGAGAAACGGTAAAATTCTCTACCACTGTTGGCGATATAACTCCAAGTGCACAGACTGATGGAGATGGGGTTGCTGAGGTGCAGTTCTCAAGCAGTGAAGTTGGAATTGCTCAGATAACGGCACGTGTTGATCTGAGCGGAGGGGGGAACATTTACGACATTATTAACATTACCCTTACTCCTGGACCTCCGCAATCTGTACTCTTGCGGTTCTCTCCAAATTCAATGGGGGTTAAGGATTCAGGAAAGAACCAGACAGTTACTGTATATGCAGATGTAAAAGACAGTAAAAACAATCCAGTAGAGGATGGTACTAAGGTAGTATTCCATATTATACAATCTCCTTCTGGAAACGAGACAATGAGTCCGTCAGAGGGCACCGAAATATCTACAGTAGGTGGTACTGCTCAGGCATCATTCAAGAGCGATACTGTTTCCGGTACTGCAAAGATACAGGCAGAAGTGACAGAGGATTCAGACGGTAATCCTGTGACAGATGTACGCTCGATCGCCACAGAGATCGTTATTCATTCTGGTCCTCCATATATGGAAGATATTGCAGACTCCAGCACAACACATCTTACAATAGTTCCTCGACGGCTGAACATATATGCCGGTCTCGATACAACACTGTTAAGTGTTTCTATAAGCGATAAATATATGAACGAAGTTCAGGAAGGAACGGCAGTATATGTATCTACGACAGGTGGGAAGGTCATAATGGATGATCCGAGCACAAGTTCTACTACAAATGAGGACGGCATTGCAACATTTATACTTCAGGCTCAAGATCCATATCCTGACACGACAAGATGGAGAAATACTTTTGAGAATCCCAATATTCCGGGTCGGCCGATATATGGCGATCCACCCGATTTTGATAATGATGGTCATCCAAATCACGGTATTGCACGAATTCTGGCATATACAAATGGAGTAGACGACAACAAAAGCGATATTAAGGTCTGGAATATCTGCAGCGTGGTAATATCGCACAATATCAGTCATTACAATGTATACTCAGACAAGGCCATAATTGCACCTGGAGAAGCAGCACTGATCACAATAGAGGTTTGGGATGTGAATGGTAATCCTGTTGTTTCAGGATCTACTTTGAGTGCTAGTTATGCACCTTCTTCCGTATCTGCAGAATTATCATGGCAGAAGAAGACAACGGCAGATCCAGGATCTTGCTACTACTATCTGTACTGTTATAATACTATAGATCCAACGGATCCAAATGCAATAGAAGGCGATATTACGATTACTGTTTCTATCAGCAGTGTTAATGGACTGGCCGAGGGCTCGGTTACTATCCATCTGTCATTATAATTTAAAGGGGAAAGAAATGAATATCAGGAAATATTTAATAGCAGCACTCTTGATTTCAGCACCATTTTCCTCAGAACTGTTTTCACAGCTTTCTGGGAATCCGACATGGTCGAGTGGAAAGGGGATATGGAGCATGAGTGCTGGAGGTGCATATATAAATCAGCAGGTGGGATCTGAGATCGAGATATCGAGGCGATACATTCTAAAGAGCAGTTGGGGCATAACTCCATGGCTCGACTTTTATCTCATGGGAGGAGCAGTCCAGCTCGAACTTCAGAGCCAGAAGGATATGGTTTCAGATTTCAGGGATAAGTTCAGATTCGCCTGTGGTTTTGGATTTCACATGGCACATCGACTCGGCTCTCTTGGATCTGTCAGCCTCTATTCAGACATTCAGGCATTGAGGTTTGTCTCTCAGGGTTCTTTTATTGATGATTTTGAAATCGAAGGTCAGATGTTTTTAAATCACTACAAAATGAAATATGACTGGAGAGAGTTTAGGGGTCAGGCTGGAATAGTGGTTCCTTACGGATCGTTTAGATTCTATGTTGCTGGTGCAGTATGGTATTTGTGGCGGCTGGAGAAAAAAAGAGAGTACAGAGAGTACGGCAGTGAGATGAGTTTTCTTGGAGAGTATGAGGGAGAGTATCTCAGTGATGTATGGACAGGTGGGATTGCCGGTATAGAGCTGGTTCTGCCCAAGAGATATGCCATAACTTTGGAATGTCTTTTTTTCAATATGAACAATTATCACATAATGATTGGAATTTGTCAAACAGGAAGATTAGGTTGGTGATGTATTATGGCACTTAAAAAGAGTGAAAAAAGACTTCTCATAATTCTGGGCATTGCAGTATTTGTTTTTGTACTTGATAAGTTCATTCTAAAATCAGGGAAAGAGCAACCTCCACAGGCAGCTGTTACTCCGACTGAGGTAAAGAGTACTACTGTTTCGGCTGGAGAAAAGGCGACAGCGGTGAAGACTCAAAAAAATGAAAATGTCGTTCGTTTCGATACATGGGGTAGAGATCCATTTGCAGTTACGGCTTCTGCCAGTAAGGGTAGCAGTAAAAGAGCAAACAGAAAATATAAATTAAAGGCAATTATCAAAAGGGAAGGAAGATCACTCGCATTAATAAATGATATGATCATTGCCGAAGGAGAGGAGAAGAAGGGTCTAAAAGTAACAAGGATAACAGATAACAGTGTGGTTTGTATGGCGGGTGGTAAAACAATAAATTTGAAATTAGAGGGAAGGTAGCCATGATACGTAGAAAATTACCAACATTCGGGACTCTACTACTCCTTATGTTTGTATGCTTACCGTTGTATGGAAGAAAGGGAGCAAATCTTCTGTCCATAAAAAGAGGAGAGTCAGGTAACAGGTCATGGGCTGTCTTTAATTTCAGCGAGATGGTCTCATGGGTCGGAATATCGCAGTCAGAGAGGGGCAGAGTATCGCTCTACTTTGAGGGAACTGCAGGTGACCTGAATAATTCCGATATATTTGTTAACTATGCTTCTAATCAGCGGATTTCCATAAAACAGGTAAGCAGTGTTCCTTCCATTTTTAAAGCAGACATATTGTATGACGAGGATATTCCCCTGGCAATATTGAAAAAGAGCAGTCATCTTGTTGTGGCATTTAACAATGAACGTCTGATGGGCATTGATGTCCTGCCAGAGAGGACGGAGGGTATGACCAAGCCAGGTTCTTTAAAGAACATATCCAATGTGATACAGGAGAAGTATGTTAGAACATATTTTCAATTTGATGGAAAATATGACCTGGTTGGATATATGCGTCCATCAAAGAGTGTGGCGGCTTTGTTTTTCCGAGGCGCAAAATTGGAAAGCGTTGAGGATGATCTTACATATCCTTCGAGTCCCTTAAGGCGGATAAGAATTTTTGATGATAAGAAGGGTTTTGTAAAGGCAGTAATGTTTTTTCAGCCAGAGGCATCCTTTTCTATTGCGCAGAGATATCCAGATTTAATAGTTCAGACAGATGTGATCACTCCGCCTCCTGTTCAGGAAAAGTTGGTCAGAGAGGAAACAGGTAGTGTTGGAAAAGAGACTGCCCTGAAGGAAGAGTCAAAGAAGGAACCTGAAAAGATTGTCGGCAAGAAGCTGGCAGAGGCGACTCCTTTGTCCAAGACGATCGAGGAGAAAAAACAGCAGGTTGTGCCTGAGGAAAAAAGGCAGATTGAACTTGACAGGAGCAAGAAAAAAGAAGAGAAGCCAAAAGCTACAGTAGAATCTGTCCAGAAGAAGGAACAAAAGGGGGGAGCTCCTGAGAGGAAGAAGGCTCTTGCCATGAAGGAGGTTAAAAAAATTGAGGCTGAGCCGAGCAAAATTCCGTGGGACAAGAAGGTATCTTTCAATTTTCGATCGACCCCGATTCATGATGCATTGAGAATAGTGGCATCCTCATACGATTTAAACATGGTAATAACAGATGGTGTTGAGGGATCGGTTACGATGAATTTAAAGGATGTTACATTAAAACAGACTCTTGATAAGATAATTTATACAAATAACTGTGAATATTATGAGGATAGTGGGATAATAACAGTAAAGCCAGCAGGTGTGGTTTATGCAGGTGGGCAGGTAACAAAGGTCTACAGGCTCGAATATGCAGATGCAAACAATATTGCCAATGTGGTGCGCCAGATTGTTGATAATGATTCAATGGTACAGGTTTTTCATCCAGAATTTTTAATGTTTGAGGAATCGGGAAAGAACAGACAGTCGAGCAATAAGAATGCGGTTCAGGGTATAAGGAGATCAAGTACACTGGTCGTTACCACGAGTCCTGAAAAGATCAAACAAATAGATCGTGTAATAGCAGAGCTCGACAAAATGCCTACTCAGATCATGATTAAATCTCAGTTAGTGGAGGCCTCGCCGATCACAACAAATAAACTTGGAATAGACTGGGACAAGACAATAACAACAATGCTGTGGGATAAATACCCCTTGGAGGGAGGTACATATATAGACTACTCTGGAGTAAACGATAAACCAAGTAAGGGTGGTAAATTTACACTTGCCTCACTAACGACGAGTAAGTTTCAGGCAGTGCTGGATTTTCTAAGGGAGAAGACAGATGCAACGTTAAAATCAAATCCCAACATAGTGGCAATGGATAATGAGGAGTCTTCAATAAGCGTTGGAACAACAGTTCCTGTACCAAAGATCCAGAGGGGTCTCGGTGGCCAGGGCGACATGGTTACCTTTGATTACAAGGAGATAAACATACAATTAAATGTCACACCGCATATTACAAAGGATGGAAGGATAACCATGTATGTTAATCCTGTTATTGAGGAGATAACGGACTGGGTCATATATAAAGAGCATCGAGCACCGGTTACATCAAAGCGTAGCGTCAACAGCATAGTCACAATAAACAATGGCGAGACGCTTGCAATAGGTGGCTTAATAAAGACTCAGAAGGTAAAGACAATAAAGAAGGTTTGGTTTCTTGGAAGTCTGCCGCTCATCGGCAAGCTTTTTCAACATGAAAAGTATGAAGAGAAACAGACAGATCTTATTATATTCATAACACCAACGATCATATGATGGGGTGATATATGATTGGAAGGGAACAGATTCATCAGCTTCTACTGCATGCAGTAAAGAACAATGCTTCGGATATTCATATTAGTGAAGGATATCCACCCATATTGAGAATAGACGGCAAGCTGCAGCCCGTAAAGGGAAGAGTGCTGACAAAACAGGACCTTGAAGACATAGCGGTTCAGATTCTTGACGATTATCAATTCGAGCGTTTCAAAAAGAACCTTGAGCTGGATTTTGGATATTTTGTTCCAAATGTTGCCCATTTTCGTGTGAATGCATTTACAAAACTTGGAGGAATGGGATTTGCCTTTCGTATCATTCCCGATAAGGTAAGGACTTTAGAGGAACTTGGGATGCCAGAGGGTGTGACCATTCTCAGTAGGCAGGTGGAAGGATTGATACTTGTCACTGGGCCAACAGGGCACGGTAAATCGACAACAATGGCGGCCATGATCGATTTAATGAACAATGAGAGAAACTGGCACATAATAACAATAGAAGATCCCATAGAATACACACATAAACCTAAAAACTGCCTCATACAGCAGAGGGAGCTTGGTCACCATACAAACTCTTTTTCGACCGCCCTGCGCAGTGCTCTCAGGGAGGATCCAGATGTAATACTTGTTGGAGAGATGAGAGATCTGGAGACGATTTCACTGGCTCTTACTGCTGCCGAAACAGGGCATCTTGTAATCTCAACGCTGCATACAAGGACAGCACCAGATACTATTAACAGAATCATCGATGTGTTTCCTGCAGAACAGCAAAAACAGATTTTAACACAGGTTTCAAGTTCACTTTTAGGTGTAATTTCCCAGAGACTTCTGCCGAGGACAGCAGGTGTGGGTCGTGTTGCTGCTGTAGAGGTCATGATAGCCAATTCTGCAATAAGAAACTTGATAAGGGAGAGAAAGATACATCAGATACGATCCGTGATGCAGTCGAGCACGGTCAGAGGAATGCAGACTATGGATGATCACCTAATGCAGCTTTTGCAGAAGGGAATAATAACCAGAGAAAATGCACAGAAATATGCTATTGAGATCGAAAGATTTATGCCTGGCAGTAAAGATAAGAAGTATTATAAAAAAGTGGTTAAGGAGGGATCATACCAGGAATAAGGATATAGTAAATAGTGAAGAATAGGGAGGTTTATTTACCTGAAATTTATTGATCCGAAAATCCATTGCAGTGACCATTTAAAGTGTTTTATTTATTATTTTGTTGTCTTGCAAAATTTTAAATTAAATTCTCTTTGTATCATTTTCATCTCTTACGATTTTGAAAGTTATAAGATAAGAAATTTTTTCTATCCCTTCAGAGATTTATTCTGTTTTAGATTAAAAAATACTTGACATTTAAAAAGCTAATTAGTATATTCAAATATCCGAATATGCTAATTAGCTAATAGCCTTGAGAGGATTTGATATGACCGAATATGATCTGATAATAATTGGAGGAGGACCTGCTGGCATGACGACGGCCATATATGCCGGACGTGCTGAGCTGAAAGTAGCAATGATCGAAAAGATGATGTTGGGAGGTCAGGTGGCTACAACCGATTGGGTTGAAAATTATCCGGGATTTGAAGATGGAATAAGCGGTGCAGAACTGATGCAGAGGATGGAGAAGCAGGCAAAACGTTTTGGACTGGAGGTAATTTTTGGAATAGCAGAAGAGGTAGATCTTGAAAAGACTCCTAAGAGGGTTGTTGCGGGAGGAAAGGAATATACAGCAAAAAATATTGTAATCGCAACCGGTACTGATCATAAGCTTCTCAACATCCCGGGTGAAAAAGAATTCAAGGGCAGGGGAGTCTCTTACTGTGCCACATGTGACGGACCTTTCTTTAAGGATAAGGATGTTGTGGTTGTTGGTGGAGGAAATTCTGGTATTCAGGAGAGTCTCTATTTAAGTAGATTTGTTCGATCAATTAAACTCGTGGAATTTCTTGATCATCTCAATGCCGAGAAGATACTCCAGCAGAGGGCTCATAATGATCCTAAGTTCACCTTTTATTTGAATCATGAAGTACTTTCTATAAATGGTGAAAAGAGTGTCGAGTCTGTAACAATAAAAGAGAGGTCGACTGGTGAAGAGAAGATACTCGCTGCTTCAGGAGTGTTCATCTGGGTTGGGCTCGATCCGAATACAGATTTCTTAAAGGGAAAGGTGGAACTGGATCGCTGGGGTTATGTTATTACAAACGATGAGATGGAGAGTTCTGTAAAGGGTGTATTTGCGGTTGGTGATGTTCGTTCCAAGGGTGTGCGGCAGATCTCAACTGCTGTTGGAGATGGTACAATAGCAGCTCAATCGGTTGTAAAGAGGTTAGAAGAGAGTGAGCAGAGTAAATGAAGATTAGGGATTATGAGGAGGATGCGCGCATCTTAAAGTCGCTGGCTCATCCAACTCGTCTGAAGATAGTAGATCTTATTAGAAGGGAGAGTCCTTGTGTAAGAGTAATGGAAGAAATCCTTGGATTGACGCAGTCCAATATATCACAGCACCTTTCTCTTTTGAGAAACATTGGCATTGTGACTGCGGAGAGAAGGGGAAATACAGTATGCTATAGAATAAAAAACAATAAGGTTCTTAAACTGCTTGATGCATTAAAGGATTAAAAATTGGAGGAATAACTCATGGGAAAAGAAGTTGAATTTACTGATGCAAATTTTAAAGAAGAAGTGTTAAACTCTGACAAGGTTGTACTGGTTGATTTCTGGGCTTCCTGGTGCGGTCCATGCATGATTATGGGTCCAATCATAGAAGAGGTTGCATCAGAATATGAAGGAAAGGCAAAGGTAGGTAAACTGAATACAGAAGAGAATCCATCGACAACAGGGGAGTATGGTATAATAAGCATTCCCACCATGATAATTTTTAAAGACGGAAAACCCGTGGATCAAATCATAGGGGCAGTGCCAAAAGAGGTGGTGAAGAGTAAACTTGATAAAGTCTTATCTCAATGAAAATCGGGGGATAGCAAATGTTGAAATTAATAGTCGGGAGCGGTATTGGTGCAGTATTAGGATATATCTATTATAGATTAGTTGGATGTCCAACTGGCAGTTGTCCAATTACCCGTAACCCTTACACAAGCACCCTTTATGGTGCAGTGATCGGATTGCTCATTTCATTATCAATAAGGTGATTTTCAGGAGGTTGCCATGCCCATCTATGAGTATGTTTGCAAAAAGTGCGGAAAAAAATTTGAGGCTTTGATACGTTCGTCAAATGAAAGAGTTGTTTGTGAATGTGGAAGCAGTGACCTTGAGAGAGTCATGTCGACTTTTGCAGTCTCTGGAGGAGAGGCGAGTAATACAGGAAGCTGTAGTGATGGAACCTGTGGACTTCCGCCTTCTCCATGTTCGTCCGGAATGTGCGGCTTGTAAAATGAAGCATACCTGTTTTCAATTGATCGAAACATTTATAAATTGTACAATATTATTATGGCCAGGGATTTGATCTATGGATCGGGTCCCTGGCCTTTAAAAGTTTAACAAGGAGGTGATGGATATGAAGATTAAGGTAAAACAGATGGATGGTCTTGCCTTTGCAGGCCTGAGCGAGTCGGGACACTGGTCAGTACTCGACACGGTTCCAAGGTTGGGTGGCTTTGATGGAGCCTCAAGACCAATGGAATTTATTCTAATAGGCCTTGCGGGATGTACAGGAATGGATGTTGCCTCTATCCTGAAAAAGATGCAGGTCGAGCTGGATGGGTTTGAGATTGAAGTTGTGGCAGAACAGGCCGAGGACCACCCGAGAGTTTTTACAAAAATAAGCATGAAGTATATTTTCTTTGGAAAGGAGATTGCGAAGGAAAAAGTAGAGAGGGCAATAGAACTTTCACAGACAAAGTATTGTCCTGTTACTGCCATGCTGAGAAAGAGCGTTGAGATTGAAACATCATGTCAGATAAATCCAGAATAGAAAAAAGAGGAAAAAATTTCCCCATTAGCATATCATTTATCAATATCTGCACATTCATATTTTTATTTATCTTATATAAAATCAATAGAATGGCACGACGTTTGCCAATAAAATAAATAGTCGATTTCTAAAGGAAAATTATATATTTCTTTTTCCTTTTGAAAGATCGATTGTTCATATTGAAATATTCTGCTATATAAATAATGGAGGATCGAGCGTTGGCCAAGAAGATACTCATTGTTGATGATGATATAGGTATAAGAATGCTTCTGTCAAAGTTTTTGCAGAAACGGGGATACGAAACTATTCTTGCCGAGGATGGTCTGGAGTGTGTTGAGATTGCAAAAAAGACACATCCAAATTTGATAATTCTGGATGTTGTAATGCCTCGAATGGATGGACTGAAGGCGGCAAGGTTAATAAAGTTTTATAAACCGTTAACAGATGTTCCTATTGTCTTTCTTACTGCAAAAGATGCGGAAAAAGAGATAAATCTGGCAAAGGAGGCTCGTGCAGAGGTCTATATCACCAAGCCATTCGATGTGCACAAAGTAATAGAGGTTGTTGAAGAGCTGCTGCCAGGCGATTAATCGATTCGGAGGACGATTAATATATGACAAAAGATAGCAATCTAATCATATTTAAATTGGACAATCAGAAATTTGCATTAAAACTGGTTGATGTAAAGAGAGTGGCACGGGTTGCAGAGATAACCCCTCTGCCAAGCGCGCCAGATATTGTGATGGGCATAATAAATATTCACGGCGAGGTTATTCCTGTAGTTAATATAAGAAAGCGCTTTAACCTGCCTGAACGCGATATAGAATTGGACAATTATTTTATTGTTGGCCGCACTTCAAAACGTCTTGTTGCAATACTGGTGGACGATATAGAAAATATAGTAGAGATTCAGAAGCAGAAAATAGTTGAAAAGAAAAACATACTTCCCGGGGTCGAGTATATTGAGGGAGTTGTGAAATTGGAAGGCGATATAGTGCTGATTCAAAATCTTGAGGAGTTTCTTTCTCTCGATGAAGAGAAAAAGTTAGATAACGCGATGAGCAGTCTAACAAAGGATAAGGGTAAAAAGAAAGTGAAAAAATGAGAAGGCCTATTCCCGATTTACTTTATTTTCAATTGAGCAAATATTTAAGTGAAAATATGGGACTCTATTTCCCAAAAGAGAGAAAATATGATCTTTTAAAAGGTATTCGTTCGGCAGCAAGGGAGTTTGGGTTTGGGGATGTTGCCGAATGTATTAACTGGCTGCTTTCGACACCCCTGACAAGAAGACAGATAGAGACGCTGGCTTCACATTTGACTATCGGTGAAACTTATTTTTTCAGGGAATTAAAGGTGTTTGATACACTCAGGAACAAGATTCTGCCTCCTCTTCTCAAAGAGCGGGGAGCAAAGGATCGGCGGCTGAGGATATGGAGTGCAGGATGCTGTACGGGTGAGGAGCCCTATTCAATAGCAATGCTGCTTCATTCAATAATACCAAATATTAGTGAATGGAATATAACAATTATCGCCACAGATATAAATCCAAAATTTTTAGACAGGGCCGCGTCTGGAGTCTACAGAGAATGGTCGTTCAGGAGTTCTCCACCGTGGATAAAGGAGAAATATTTTTCTAGAAGAAAAGATGGTACTTACCAGCTACATCCAGTAATAAAGAAAATGGTTAAATTCTCTTATCTCAATCTTGTTGAGGATGTTTATCCATCATTCATGAATGATATATATGCGCTCGATATAATCTTTTGCAGAAATGTATTGCTATATTTTAATACAAAACAGATAAGAAGGGTGAGTGAGAGATGTTATAATTCTCTTCTTGATGGGGGATGGCTGATTGTCGGTTCGAGTGAGACCTGCCAGGCCTATTTCCCTCAATTCCGATCTGTTATCTATGATAATGCCATTCTATATCAAAAGAAGAAACATGGTGTTGAGACCACTAAAAAAGCTGTCAATATCCAGGAAAAACAGAGAGTCGATTTTAATGTCCAAAAAATAAAAGAGTCTGTACCAATAAAAGTAAAAGATGTAAAGGTTAAAGATGGGCCTGAAGTGAAAGACTTATATGAGAGGGCAAAAGAGTGTTATGAGAGGGGGCTGTATGAGGAGACTGTGGACATATTAAGAGAATCAATTTCAGATAAAAAGTCGAATAAAGAGGCCTCGATACTTCTGGCAAAGGCATATGCAAATCAGGGCAGAGCTGCCGACGCACTCAATTGGTGCAAAACCGCGATAGCTCATGATAAACTTGAACCTCAATTATACTACTTTCAGGCGCTTATACTTCAGGAGCAGGGCAGGATAGAAGAGGCAATGGATTCTCTTAAAAAGACTCTATATCTTGATCCGGATTTCTCGCTTGCCTATTTTCAGTTAGCCAATCTTGTGCGAAGGCAGGGGAGAATTAAGGAGGCGAATAAGTATCTTGAAAATGCACATTCGCTGTTAAGCAGATATCAGAAGGAGGATCTGTTGCCCCATGCCGAGGGGATGACTGCCGGCAGGCTGGTCGAGATAATCCAATTAATGAGGAATAAGGAGATTCCTGCATGAAGAAGAAGGTTGATGAATTCAAATATCCATTTACAACTGTTATGAGTGGAAGGGAAAAGAAAAAGATTCTCAAACAGAGAGCAAAATCCCTTGCAGAAGGAGTGGAAGAGGATAAGGGAGCCGAAGGTCATATAGAGGTGGTGGAATTTATACTCTCATACGAAAGGTATGCAATTGAGTCGATTTTTATAAAGGAAGTATATCCATTGAATGATTTTACACCTCTTCCATGTACTCCAGATTTTGTAATGGGAATCACAAACATAAGAGGTCGGATAGTTTCGCTAATAGACATGAAGAAGTTTTTCAACCTTCCAGATAGAGGGCTGTCAAATCTAAATCGTGTAATAATAGTGGAGTCTGAAGATATAGAGATTGGTATCTTGGCAGATGAGATTGTAAGCATAAGATTGATAGATCCAGAAGCACTTCAATCGAGTTTGCCGACTCTTACAGATATTAGAGCAAAGTATTTGAAGGGGGTCACGGATGACAGGGTAGTAGTTCTCGATGTCAAAAAGATAATGAGTGACCCTGAAATCATCATAAATGAAGAGGTAGATATTTAGGTAAACCCAAGTTCAAGGAGAGAACAATGTTTGAGAAAATGAAATTAACCCATAAGTTAATGCTTGTACCTGTGATAGGTGTGCTTTTATTGATAGGTGATTTGACTATCTCAATATTTTCTGCTGTGAGCAGTAGCAAGCTGATGAATCGGATTATATCTGTTCATGCGCCCAATCTTGAAAATCACAGATGGATTCTCTGGCAGGCAGAATGGATAAACCATCATTTTCAGGATGTAGTCGAGAATCTGGACACAAGTAAGTTGGCAACTGCTGAAGGGAAGAAGTCAGAATTGTTAAACTTTATTCAAAGGATCAAAAAGGATGCTGTCCCAAAAGAGAGAGAGTTTCTCGGCCAGATAGAAACGAGTTTCGTCGATTATTATACATATGCAAAACAGACGGCATCTGAAATAGTCTCAGGGAAAAAGGATAGATATTCACAGCAGATTGTGGAGGATAAGTTTAAGAATTTAAAGAACATCCTGGAATCCAGTTTGGATGCTGAGAGAAACAATATGCAGAAATACTATTCACTGGCAAGATCGAGAAATGGCACTGTTCTTATTGTGAATATATCTGTAATAGTTATTCTTGCACTTCTGTTTGTTCTCTTTTCAACTGTATTGATGAAGAAGATAACAAAGCCTCTTAAAATAGCCATCGATGTTGTAGAAAAGGTGGCAGATGGGGATTTATCCATAGAGGTTCCTGATATGGGAAGCAGTGATGAAACAGGCCTTCTGCTAAAGGCAGTAGATAAGATGGTAAAGAATCAGCGCGAATTAACGATTCAGATTAAAGAATCTGCAAATTCTCTGGCTGCTGCTGCTGGACAGATTTCTGCATCTATAACAGAGATTGCTGCTGCAGCAACAGAGACCGCAACTGCAGCCACAGAAACGAGCACAACCGTAGAGGAGGTGCGGCAGACAGCAACAGAATCCAACAGAAAGGCAAAAGAGGTGTCTGAGAGTGCAGAGAAGGCTGTTCAGATATCACAGACTGGTGAGATGGCAGTAACAAAGACTATAGAGGAGATGCAGAGAATCGAAGAACAGATGAGTTCGATTGCAGAGAGCATAATGAATTTAAGTGAGCAGAGTCAGGCGATCGGTGAAATTATGTCAACGGTTGAGGATATTGCCGAGCAGTCCAGGCTGCTTGCTGTAAACGCCTCGATAGAGGCTGTTAAGGCGGGTGAGTATGGAAAGGGTTTTGTTGTTGTTGCAGAAGAAGTAAGAAGTCTTGCAGAACAGTCAAAAGAGGCAACAACCAAGGTGAAGAGTATACTTGAAGACATACAGAAATCCACGAGTGAGGCAGTGATGAAAACTGAACAGGGGAGCAAGGCCGTGGATGCAGGTGTCAAACAATCTGCAGAATCTGGCGAGTCGATCAAGAGACTTGCAGAAAGCATTGCCCAGGCAAGTCAGGCAACAACTCAAATATCGGTATCGAGTCAGGAGCAGCTTGTAGGAATGGATCAGGTTGCCTCTGCCATGGAGAGCATAAAGCAGGCGTCAACACAGAATGTGAAGGCAACAAAAGAGGTCGAATCGGCATCACACTCATTAAACGAACTTGGACAGAGATTGAAGGAACTAATAGATCAATACAGGATTTGATTCTCCATTAAGAATATAATAATATCTGAAGGGGATTTATTATGGATTTCCAAAATGAAGAATTTTTTAAGGAACTCATCTCGATGTTTAAGATGGAATCAAAGGAACATCTTGAGATGATATCAAAAGGGATGAATAAGATTGAATCAAAAGAATATCCAGGGCAGTGTTCTGAAACTATGGAAGAGGTCTTCAGGGCCGCCCACAGTCTTAAGGGCGCAGCCAGAACAGTCGGGATTGTTGAGATAGAGGAAATTGGACAGTCGCTTGAACAGATTTTTTCTAATCTGAAACATGGTGATGCAGAGCTGAACGGCGATACCTACAAAGAGATTCGATACATTGTAGATGGCCTCGGTGAGATGATTGATTCAATCAATGATCAGGGAAAGGTCACAAAAGATGGATCCGAACTTGTCCAGAGTGTGGAAAGGGTCAAAGAGAGTATCGTTTCTGTGAAATCATGATAAATAATTAATTTATTGGAGCCTATATGAGCAAGGAAGATGGGTTTCTAAAAGAACTTTTAGGAATGTATAAAATAGAAGCCGATGAACACATCAAGGCACTATCCTCCGGGCTGATAGATCTTGAGAAGTGTTCCGACCATGAGTCGCGAATGGAGATAGTTGAGTCGATTTATCGTGAGGCACACAGTCTAAAGGGTGCATCCAGAGCCGTTAACATGCTTGAGGTCGAAAGACTGTGCCAGACCCTGGAAGGAGTGTTTTTATTAATAAAGAGGGGTGAAATAGAATTAACCAAAGAGAAGTTTGACCTTCTCCATCAGGCTGTGGACACTCTTCCCGAATTGATAGAATCTCCGGAACAGAGAGATGCAAGGGATATAATCAACGATCTGGAACGGCTTCAACAGGGTATGTCGGTAGAGAAGAAAGATGAAGAGAAAAAGGTTAGAACTAAAAGATCGGATGCTGAGAAGGGAAAAGAAAAGTCTGAAGAGAAAAAAGAGTCTCAACCACCTGATACAGCCTCACCCTCACAAAGGAGTGAAGCAAGAGATGCTTTATTGACAGACACGGTAAGAATTTCGACAAAGAAACTGGACTCTCTTCTTCTACAGGTAGAAGAGATGCTAACAGTTAAGTTGACACTGAGCGAGCAGAGTTCAGAGATTGGCGAAATGGTTGGTCTTGTTGATGCACTCGAGAAACAGATGGAGAATCTCAATCACGAGATAGGTAAACTCAAGAGAATGTTCAGTCAAAATGGAGAATTTGATAGAAGTGTGGTGGCAGCAGCAAAAAATCTTTTAGAAAACAGCAGTAAAAACATCGAGTCTGTACACACACTAAAAGAGCGATTTTCGATTGTTCAATCTGTCTCTGAAAACAATGTACGCCTTCTCGGTGGTATGGTCGACACTCTGCTTGAGGATATGAAAGAGGTCCTAATGCTTCCATTTTCCACTCTATTTAAGATTATTCCAAAGGTTGTTCGCGACATCTCAAGAGAGCTTGGAAAAGAGGTTGACCTGAATGTTAAAGGAAGCACAATCGAGGTCAGCAGGCGGATTCTTGAGGAGATGAAGGATCCTTTGATTCATCTCATTAGAAATTGTATTGACCATGGAATTGAAAAACCCGAAGTAAGAAAGAAACATAATAAGATGGTTGAAGGCAAAATATCGATAGAAGTAGTTCAGCTTGGAGCGAACAAGGTTGAGATTTTAATTAAGGACGACGGTGCTGGTATTGATCTTGAAAAAGTAAAAGAGAAGGCGATCAAGAATGGTGTGGTTAGCAGGACTGAGGCCGATAGGCTTTCTGATGCAGAGATACTTTCTTTCATTTTCCAGTCAGGGATTTCGACGAGTCCGATTATAACAGACATATCAGGCCGCGGTCTGGGACTTGCTATCGTAAGGGATAAGGTTGAAAAGCTTGGAGGGACCGTTTCATTAAATACAGAACCGGGTAAGGGAACACAATTCAGAATCGTTCTGCCAGTAACACTTGCTACCTTTAGGGGAATACTGGTTCGTGTATATGATCGATTATTTGTTGTACCCACAAACAATGTAGAGCGTGTTACAAGAGTGAACAGGGAGGATATAAAGCCTGTTGAAAATAGAGAGACAATTTCATTTAATGGTATTCCGGTTTCTTTTGTATGGCTTGCCGATTGTCTGGATATTCCGAGAGTAAAGAACAAAAAACAGGGCTCATCCTATGTTCAAATAATAGTATTGAATTCAGGCGAGAGAAGAATTGCATTTGGTGTGGATGAGGTGATGAATGAACAGGAGGTATTGGTAAAGAAGCTCGGGAAACAGTTGGCAAGGGTAAGGAACATTGAGGGTGCGATGATTTTTGGCACCGGTAGGGTAGTACCGATTCTCAATGTTTCAGATTTAATGAAGACAGCAGTTAAGATTGAAGTAACTGCAGTAAAAGAGGTTAAAGAGATAGGAGGAAAGCATTTGAAGAAATCCATATTGATTGCTGAAGACTCAATTACGTCGAGAACTCTTCTGAAGAACATACTGGAGTCTGCAGGATATCGAGTTAAAACAGCCGTGGATGGTATGGATGCCTATACAGAACTCAGGACAGACGATTTTGACCTTGTTGTTTCAGACATTGAGATGCCGAGGATGAACGGTTTCGAACTGGTTAGAAAGATAAGAGAGAACAAGAAGACATCCGATCTTCCAGTAGTACTTGTCACTGCTCTGGAGTCTCGTGAGGATCGTGAGAGGGGTATCGATGTTGGTGCTAATGCTTATATTGTAAAGAGGAGTTTTGATCAGAGTAATTTGCTGGACGTTGTAAAGAAACTAATATAGAAGGATGGTAAATAGAGATGATCAAGGTGCTCGTGACAGAAGATTCACCTGTAGTAAGCGGTTTTTTAAAACATATCCTGAATTCAGATCCTGATATTGAAGTGGTCGGGATAGCCAGTAATGGTGAAGAGGCCATAAAGATGGCATCGCAGAAGAAGCCCGATGTTATCACAATGGATATCCACATGCCCAAGCTGGATGGATTCGAGGCCACAAGAAAGATAATGGAAACAAATCCTGTTCCTATTGTTATTTGTAGCGCAAGCTGGAATCCAGAAGAGGTGGACAAGACTTTCCGAACTATGGAAGCAGGAGCAGTGGCCGCACTTGAGAAGCCGAGAGGTCTGGGTCATCCCGATTCTGAGAAGTCTGTAAAACAGCTTGTTCAAACAGTAAAGCTCATGTCTGAGGTAAAGGTTGTTAGAAGGTGGTCAAGAGATCGATTAAAGAAGAGAAAGGCTGTTGTGAGGAGAGCAGAACCTCAAAAGAGTACTAAAGAGGTTAAAGTGGTTGCTATAGGTGGATCAACAGGCGGACCAATTGTTCTTCAAAACATATTCTCAAAGATATCCAGAGATTTTCCTGTTCCCATACTGATTGTCCAGCACATAGCAGAGGGGTTTTTAGAAGGACTCGCAGAGTGGTTAACCAGAACCACTGGATTTCCGGTAAACATAGCAGAAGATCGTGCTGAAATGAAGCCTGCTCACGCCTATATCTCACCGGTTGGGGTTCAGATGGGTGTAGACAAGAGGTCGAGAATAATTTTAGAGAAAGATGAGGTATGCAAAGGTGGATTATGCCCATCTGTCTCACATTTGTTTCGTTCTGTGGCAGAGGTTTTTAGAGACAGAAGCATTGGTATTCTTCTGACTGGAATGGGTAAGGATGGAGCACATGAGCTTAAGATGCTGAGAGATAGAGGCAGCATTACGATTATTCAGGACAGGAAAAGCTCTGTGGTCTATGGAATGCCGGGAGAGGCAGAAAGGATCGGAGCGGCTCAGTATATTCTTCCTGCCGATGCTATTGGAAAGAAATTGGAAGATTTAATCGCCAAATAATATGAGGAAAGAGAAGTTATGAGATCGAATGATTCTATTTATGCAGGGATTGAAATACTAATTGTTGAGGATAGTCCTACTCAGGCAATGCATCTCAAACACATTCTCGAGAAGCATAACTATCATGCGACAATTACACGGAATGGCAAGGATGCTCTATCATATATGAAAGAGCATAAGCCTACTATTGTCATTAGCGATATTTTAATGCCAGAGATGGATGGATACGAACTCTGCAGACAGATTAGAGCCGATGAAAACCTGAAATATATACCGGTTATATTATTAACACAACTCTTCGATCCTAGAGATGTCATTCGGGGACTTTTAAGCGGTGCAGATAATTTTGTTACAAAACCCTATAGTGAACAGTTTTTGATTTCGAGGATTCAATATATTCTGGCAAATCAGGAGCTGCGAAGGAACTCCATCACAGAGATGGGCATTGAGATAATCTTTGCAGGTCAAAAGCATTTCATAACCTCTGATAGAATGCAGATTCTCGATCTATTGTTTTCAACGTTTGAGAATGCGGTCCAGAGAAATCAGGAACTTGAAGAGGCAAATAGAGAGCTGCGCAAGGCTTTGGAGACGATTGAAACAATAAATGAGGTTTCTGAAAAACTCAACAGGATGCTGATGCCGGAGGATGTTGCCAAGGCGATTGCAGATGGTGTGAAGAAGTTGATCGATTATGATGACTGTATTGTATATCAGATAGATGAGAATGCTAGATATCTCATACCTGTATTCTCAAGAACCAGTAATAAGGGCGAGAAAAAGAGTGGTGTAAAAAAATTAAAGGTGGGAGAGGGAATCACCGGTTTTGTCTTTGCAACAGGCAGGTCTGAGATTGTAGGAGACATATCTAAGCATCCAAAGGCAACAAGTTCTCCAGACGGCAAAATCAATAAGGAGTCTTTACTGGCCGTTCCAATGCAGTATGAGGACAAGATACTTGGCGTTATAGTTCTGTTGAAATCGGGTCTCAACCAGTTCTCCGATGGACATCTAAGAACGTTGACCATTCTTGCAGGTCAGGCTGCAGTTGCAATAGAGAATGCAAGACTACTCCAGGAGGAGAGGCGCAGAACTCAACAGCTTTCATTAATTAATGAAATTTCAAGAAAGGCCGTCTCGACACTCGATATTAAAGAGTTGAGTAAAATCGTTGTTGACTCTATAGCTCAGGGGTTTGAAAATTGTCATGTTCTTCTCATGCTTATGGATGAGGAGAAGAATGAGCTCTTCATGCAGGCTCAGTGCGGTCCCTATAAAGACAAGATTCCAGAGTCGTGTAGAAGGAAGTTCAATGAAGGTATTATAGGAAAATGTGCAGCATTGGGCGAGGCAATAATTGCTGATGATGGTAAGGATTCTGAAGATAACAAACTTGTTACTGGGTCAAATTCTGAACTTGCCATTCCAATTAAAAAAGGAGAGAAACTTCTTGGTGCCCTGAATCTCATCAGTCCTAATCGACATGCATTTGATAAAAAAGATATGGCAATGATGACAATGCTTGCAGATCAGATAGCAATGGCTCTGGAGAATGCAAGACTCTATGAGAGTGAGAAGAGAAGCAAGGAGCTTGCACAGAGAGCAAACAGGGCAAAGAGCGAATTTCTTGCCAACATGAGTCACGAGATAAGAACACCGATGAACAGTATTATTGGATTCTCAGATCTTCTGCTTCAGGAGAATCTTCCAGACGAACTTGCAGATTTTGCCAGAACAATAAAACTAAATGGTGAAGGGTTGCTTGAAATCATAAATGAAATTCTCGATCTTGCCAAGGTAGAAACAGGCAGAATGGAGCTTGATCAGGTAGAATTTGATCTTCAGGAACTTGTGGATACGGTTTCACAGCTGCTGAGGCCGAGAGTTCTTGATAAAGGTCTCGGCTTTGAGGTGGTAACAAAGCCTGAACACCTTCCTCACATCGATTCTGACAGTGTAAAAATACGTCAGGTAATGGTAAATCTTCTCGGTAATGCTGTTAAGTTTACAGAGGAGGGGAAGGTGAAGCTGGAGGTAATTGTCAAGAGAAGAAGCGGCACAAAGGGACTCCTTACCGTTCATGTTACAGATACTGGAATAGGAATTCCTGATGATAAGAAGAATCTGATATTTGAGGCATTTACACAGGCCGATGCCTCGATGACAAGGAGGTTCGGTGGAACGGGACTCGGATTGACGCTTAGTAAACAGATAGTTGAGCTTATGGGAGGCAAAATATGGTTCGAATCTGAGGAGGGAGTTGGAAGCACCTTTTCATTCTCCATACCGGTAAAAGTGCTTGCAAGGAAATCGAAACCATCAGCAGTGCAGGAGAAGGAGAAGAAAGATTTTGGTACAGGAAGATATCTTGAGAGTGTAATTAACAGGACAAAGAGGAGCATCAGAAGCACTCTTGAGAGTAGAAACGAGAAACAGCCAAATATTCTGATAATCGAGGACAATGGAAGTGCACTCGATCTGCTGCAGCGGTATTTAGAGAGGGATGGATATCAGGTTCAGTGCAGTACAAATGGAGAAGATGGTATATTAAAGGCAAAGTTTTACAGACCGGATGCGATAATCCTTGAGATTCTTTTGCCAGGTAAGATGGATGGCTGGGAGGTTCTTAGAACTCTCAAATCGAGCAATCTGACAAAGAATATTCCTGTAATAGTTTGTTCGGTGCTCTCGAATCAGAAAAAAGCATTCAGTATGGGAGCGGTTGAATATATCGAGAAACCTGCCCACGAGAAGGTGCTTTTAGATATTCTTCATCGGTATGTTGGAGTTCCTTCCGAGAAAGAGAAGGAAGTGATTGTTGTTGACGATGATAAGACTGTGCTGATTTTGTTCGAGAAGCTTTTTAAGAAGCAGGGAATGCCAATAAAGACATTTGATAATGGAAAGGATGCAATAGAGTATCTTGAAAAGGACAGAGAGATTGCTTTCATGATTCTTGATCTGCTCATGCCGGGCGTGGATGGATTTGAGGTTTTAAAGAAGATGAAGGCCTCAAAGAAAACCAGAGACATTCCTGTTGTAATCTATACTGGAAAGAAGCTGACACCAAAGGATCGGTCGCGATTGAGCCACAACTATGAGCTCTTACTTGAGAAGACTCATGAGACACCCGAAACCCTGCTCAAACAGATTAATAAACTTGTACCAAAGAAGGTAAAAATAAAGGAAAAGGTAGAGAAGAAGGGCGATAAACCCATTGCCAGGATATTGCTTGCAGATGATGATCCTTCGGGACAGAAATTGATGAATCATCTATTGAAGCAGATGGGCTATTTTGTCGATCTTGCAACAAATGGCAAAGATGTAATTGCTAAACTCAACAAGGGCAATTATGATCTGGTACTGATGGATATGGAGATGCCCATTATGGATGGTTTTACTGCTACGAGAGAGATAAGGAAGAATGAGAAGTTTGAGGATCTACCAATAATCGCTCTGACTGCACATGCCATGAAGGAGCACAGAAAAAAGACATTAGATGCCGGATGTACAGATTATATATCAAAACCAGTAAATAGAGAAAAACTTAAAGATATATTGGAACACTATATAAAAAGAGACAAAGAGAGAGTCGAAGCAGGCGAGGTCGATGGTGAAGATGAACTGATGGAGGAGCTTACAGAGTTCTTTGTTTCGGATCTCGGACAGAGGATTGAACAATTCAAGGCCGATGTGGAGAGCAAAAATCTTGAGGAGGTTGTTCGTTTTGGGCATTCGTTAAAAGGAACGGCAGGTTCCTACGGTTTTCCCAAGTTCTCAAAGATAGGAATGGAGATCGAGGAGGCAGGTAAGAAGGGCGAATGGAGGAAAATTTCAAGTTTAAGAAATGCAATCATAAGGGAATATAAGAACCTCGGAGAGTCGCATGAGGCATAAAAATAAGACAATACTTACTGTCGATGATACTCCTGCGAATATAAGGCTGCTCACACACTATCTTCAAAAAGAGGGATACAATGTTATTACTGCCGAGGATGGATTTGAGGGATTCAAGGCCGCGATAAAATACCATCCCGATCTGATTTTACTCGATGTAATGATGCCTGGTACGGATGGTTATGAAGTGTGTGAACTGCTCAAGGCAGAGGAGGAGACAAAGGATATTCCGATAGTCTTTTTGACTGCCAAGACTGAGGTGGAGGATAAGGTAAAGGGGTTTGAGCTTGGGGCAGTTGATTATATTACCAAACCTTTCAATCTGATAGAGATTGCAACCAGAGTCGAAAATCAACTCGAATTTATCCATGTTAAAAAACAGAATGCTCGATATCAGTCTGTTCTTGGCACCCTGATCCATCTGGCAAACCTCGGTACATTAAGCAAGGAGCTTGTGGACCATTTCAATCGGATGATGGATATATTTGAGAAGAAACTCAAGGTCATTAAGAATAATTCCAATAAGGATGGTGATATAGAAAAGGAGGTTTCAGATCTTTTAAAATCTGTTGAAGGGCTCAGGTTCATCACAGGTAAAATCAGGGAGGCAGTGCAGAAGCCAAGAATCAGGAAGGAGGAGGTAGATATTAAGATCGTGATGGATGATGTTTTTGATCTAATAACCGAGGGTTCTGATAATCTGCCAGAAGTGGAATTTTCTCCATCTGAGGATGTGGAACAGCTTAAGGGTGATTATGTTTCCATTTTTTATTCTGTGCTGAGTATAATATATGAATTGAGCAGGATTAAGAATGTGAGTAAGATCAAGATAAATGCAAAGAGTGGGAAGCTCTCATCAAATCTTATAAAGGATTCGAAAAAGAGGGATAGAAAAACATATTTAGCATTGGAGTTTATGGTTTATAATGGATCGAAAGATGGAGAAGCCCTTATCATAGACGATAAAGTTTTTTCAGACAAGGTCGACAGAGCAAACGCGGGTCTTAATCTCTACTCAATAGATAGTGTGGTAAAGAGTCTTGATGGGGTAGTTGAGATCAAGAAGTCACAGTCGAAAGGGGCAAAGATGGTTGTTTATCTGCCTTCCGCATCTTCGGTCGAGTGAATTTAACCACCTGAAATTTTTCAAGATAAATATTTTTTCTTGTTGCATTATTTATTTTTAGTTGATATTTTATATAGTCTTAAATTTGATATTATCGGAGTATTTTCTTCTTAATGTTAAAATTACTCTATGTATCGGGATGGCTGTGGTTTTTTATTATCCTATCTCTCTCTACACTATTTATTATTAATTCTTTTGTTGAGAGAAAATTCAGGGCAGCCTTGAGAGGTATCTTAATATTCATGCCGGTTTTGGCTGGTGTGCTTTTTCTTCTGCTCATTGAGTTTCCTGCAAAAAATCTCATTCTTTCAGGAGTTGTTATTCTCTTCACTGCATTCTGTTTTTTTCTGATCTTACCTTTAGGTTCAACCTCTTATATTAAAATATGTGGAAAGCAGGAACGGGTTGATGAAAGAGATGCTCTTTTCCATCGATTCTATAGCCTCGTTCCTGGTTCTGAGTCATTTGAGGCCTACTACAGGGATCATCCTGAAAATATGAAATTTGACGAGACCGTAAGAAAGCTTCCAAAACTCGGCCATCAGGGCAGCAGATCTCATGATCCTGTTACATCACTATATCAGATGTCAATTTTCGATGTCATCAAAAAGATTAATACAGATCTTAAATCTTCACCAGAACCTGTCGATGGAAGGGTTGTTCACCTCTCGCCAGAGGAATTTACCTCTCGAATAAAGGGGTTTGCCCGTTATCTTGGTGCCGATCTTGTAGGAGTAACAAGATTAAACAGAGCCTATGTATACAGCCACATAGCACGTCTTCCAGGAAGATGGGGAGAGGCTGTTGAACTAAACCATTCCAATGCAATCGTTATTGCTGTTGAGATGAGGTATGAGATGGTGCAGCATGCACCAGATGTTCCTGCTATTACTGAAACTGCAGACAGATATTTCGATGCAGGTAAGGTTGCATCTATTCTGGCAAGATTTATTCAGCTGCTCGGGTATGAAGCTCTTGCCCATATAGACGGCAACTACAGGGTAATGTGCATACCAATAGCCGTAGACGCCGGGCTTGGAGAGCTCGGCAGGCTGGGACTCCTGGTGACTCCTCAGTTTGGCCCACGGGTACGTCTCTCTGTGGTAACAACGAATCTGCCACTGATTTATGATAAACCGATCAAATTCGGAGTGCAGGATTTCTGTGAAATTTGTAAAAAGTGTGCTGAGAACTGTCCTTCTGGCTCTGTGGATTCAGGTGAAAAAAAGATTTATCGTGGAGTGGAGAAGTGGAAGAGTGAGCAAAATTCTTGTTACAAGTTCTGGAGAATACAGGGAACAGACTGTTCAATCTGCATAAGGGTCTGCCCCTTTTCACATCCAGGAACAATTATTCACAATGGAATACGCTGGATTATTTCTCGTAATAAATTTGCACGACGCATTGCACTCATTGGTGATAATCTGTTCTATGGAAGAAATCCCTCCTCTAAGTTTCCCCTGCAGGATTGGCATAAAAGAAGCTTAATAGTTTGAATTTTTTCCTCTGATTATTTGTTATTAAAAAGAGAATAATTTTTAAAAGGGGGTGGTTCTATGGAATTTAAGGTCTGGATGGCATGGATGATTCTTGCCGCAATATGCATTGTAGGGGAAGTGTTTACTGCAGGTTTTTTTCTTCTGTGGTTTGGCATCGGTGCGGCAGTTGCAGGCATCTTTGCCCTCATTGGATTGGGTGCTGCATTTCAGTGGATAGGCTTTATTGTTATATCGTGTCTCCTTTTTCTTCTTTCAAGAAGATTTTCGGAGAGGATCACGGGCGATCAGCCGAAAGGTGTGGGTGCAGACAGATGTATTGGAAAGGAGGGTGTCGTTGTCGAGGAATTGAATAACAATAAGAATACGGGACGTGTTCGACTGGAGGGTGAAGAGTGGAGGGCAGAGAGCGATGTTGGGGAGATCATTCCTCAAGGAGCAAGAGTTACGGTTATCAGAGTTGAGGGGACCAGATTGATAGTAAGAGTATCAGAGAAAGGAGGATGATATGTTAGCATTGTATATTATCGTTGCTGTAGTGCTATTTATTATTGTGTTAAAGGGAATAAAAATAGTAAGGCCGTGGGAGAAAGGATTGATCGAGCGACTCGGCAAATACAGACGGACTGTGGATAGCGGTCTTACTATTATAATTCCCTTTCTGGAAATCTTAAAGAAGGTCGATATGAGAGAACAGGTAGTTGATATTCCCCCTCAGGGAGTGATAACAAAGGACAATGTAGTTGTAGAAGTTGATGCAGTTGTTTATTATGAAGTTACCGATCCTGTTAAGGTTACATACAATGTTGCAAACTTTTATACTGCTGCTACCAAACTCGCACAGACAAATTTGAGGAATCTTGTAGGTGATCTGGCCCTCGATGAATCTCTAACATCGCGTGAGTTGATAAACAGCAAGCTGCGTCAGATTTTAGACGATGCAACTGATAAGTGGGGTGTTAAGGTTAGCCGTGTGGAGCTTCAGAAGATCGATCCGCCACAGGATGTGACAGAAGCCATGCATCGTCAGATGAAGGCCGAGCGTGACAGGCGTGCCATGATTCTTGAGGCAGAGGGGGCCAAGAAATCGGCAATCCTTAAGGCTGAAGGTGAGGCAGAGGCAATTAAGAAGGTTGCAGATGCCCATAAGTATGAAAAATTGACCGTGGCAAAAGGTGAGGCAGAGGCAATTGAGAATGTTTATAGGGCAATTCACAATGGCAAACCAACCAACGATTTGATTGCAATAAAATATCTCGAGGCTCTTGAAAAGATAGCAGATGGAAAAGCAACAAAAGTGTTTTTGCCTTATGAGGCATCTGGAGTTCTTGGAAGTGTTGCAGGAATTGCCGAACTTTTGAAGGAAAAGGCAAAGGTAAAAAAATAGTATTTGTATAATTACAAGCTTTAATGGCGAAGGTAATCATATCTTCGCCATTTTTTTTTAATAATATAGAGATATTTATGCTATCTTTTGAGTTCGATATGAAACAGTGAGGGTTGGTAGAATTAGAGATAATAAACCATTGACATTAAAGCTTGTTTCTGGTATATTAGGCTAAAATTTATTAAGAGGAGGGGAGAATATGAAAGAGAAATTTAGTTCATACAGAATATTTTCAATTCTCATTGTAATTTCGATTTTTCTATTAATTACAGGATGTGCAGGGTTTCGTACGAGTACCCAGGTTACAGTAGAAAAACCTCCTTATTACTACAAGCGGACCTTTTCCTCAATTAATCTTAAAAGCGCAAGGGTCGGTCATCTTCCTGTTGTACTCGACAGAATGACATACAATGAAAAAGATTACGATTTATGGAAAACTCTTCTTGGAGAAATCAACGGATTCTTAAGAGATCAGGGATGGACTATTGAACTTGAGCCCATAGAGCTTCCCATGGAAGAGGCTCCAGATCTATTTGTTGGCTACTCGGGTATGTTCGGTGCTCCAGTTGCACCTTCCTCATTTAGTGATCAGGAGGGCGAGGAAGAGCAGCCTCAAATGGTTATCTACTATAAAAATCCATCTGAGAAGTGGAAAAAGAAACTTCTTGAAATCACAAGAAGAGAGAAGGTGGAGGCAGTACTTTTCTTGAGTGTGGGATTGAGTGAATACCTAATCCGCCAGAAAAATTGGCTTGGTAAGAAAGAACTTGCTCTGGGAACAGGATACTCTGTTCCAATGAAATGGCTGAGTTCTCTTGATGATCCGATAGATGTATTGCATTTTACTGGTTGCTTGATGGACAGAAATGGAAAGATATATAGAGTTGGTGCAGAAGGGATCGTGGCTGCAAGACCCGCCAGTTTTTTTGAGTCGATCATAGGTTTCAGAAATAGTCTGAGTTATGATACAATAAGAAAGATTACAACCGAAATAAAAAGAACAGATCTGAAAGGAGCTCCTCTTAGTTATAGGGTTGCACTTCAGAATCTGGTTGCCAGTCTTTTAGGGCGTAAGGATATGATTATAAAGTAGCTGTTTGAGATCGTTATCTTTGTGAATTTACCACTCTTCGTTATTCGGCCTTTTAGAACTCTGGGTGTCGTCAATATTGGTTTGTTCGGATTCGGATGATTTTTCCGAGGCTCTCTTAAGAAGCTTATAAATCATGTTCATTATCTTTTCTGGTGAATCGCTGCCCTTCACACTGTAGTAGTTGGCACCAAGATTGATTGCTTTTTGAACCTCATTTAATTCTTTTACCGATGTCAGGACAAGTATGGGAATGTTTTTTGTGGTCTCGTTTCCTCGGATTTTTTTCAGAATCTCCAGTCCGTGAAGATCTGGGAGAACCATGTCGAGAACAATGATGTCGGGTACTCTCTCGTATGCCAGTATCCAGCCATTCTGGCCGTTTTCTGCTTCGATGACCTCAAACCCCTTACTCTCGAAGATTTTCCGATAATACAGACGTACAGTAGGCGAGTCTTCGATTATGAGTACTGTAATTTTTCTTGTTGTAACCATTATTTTTTTACTTTTTTTATTTCTAAATTTTCAATCTTTATTGCATCAAAGGGACATTGATTGATGCAGATATAACATCCATTACATCTTCCCTCTATAGGCTCAGGATATGACATATCTCTTGTCAGCAGAATTGCATCCTGTCCACAGACATCGGTACAGATACCACATCCAGTACAATTTTCTCTAATTAGTTTCCATGCCCATGTCATGGTATTACTCTTTATTTCTATTTTTCAGCTGCCTGATGCCGGAGACAAATCCCCAGATGAGCACGGCAGTCATTATTGGAAAACAGATATAGAATGTGATCTGTGACAGCTCAAGACCAGCTGGATTTGCATTAGATCTAAGATGAGTCTTGATAAAGGTCCAGAATAGGCTCGGATGATTCTCAAGATATTCTCCACTAGGAGCTTCCATTATGAATGTAAATCCGATTATATTTAGAATGTTGGCAAAAAACATAAACCATGTGGCCAACATGAAAGTTTTATTTTCTGGATTGCTGCCCTTATAGAATAGTCTGATTACCAGCGCTATGGTAAAAAGAATAGTCGCAACAGGGACGAAAGGAATGGCTATCTTGATGTCTGCCATGATATCTGGATTCATAACCATATAGCCAACCACAACGATTACTACAAGGGCTAAATCGACAACTATTATTGTTAAAACATTCCAGAGTTCTATGGAAACCTTGAGTGTCAATTTTTTTTCAATAGATTTGTAATAGTTCTGGACTATTGAAAGACCGAGAGCAAGGAATCCGAGTATTATTGAAAAGTTAACAAAATTTTGAAGAGTCCACACTTCGAGAGCCTTTTCAATTGTATGAGCTGTCATGGTCATACTCCTCCTATGATAAATTGTTCCGATTCTACTTCGATTTATACTCCTATGATAAATTGTTCCGATTCTACTTCGATTTATACTTCCTTCAACACAAAATTTGGAAAATCTTCAAATATCCAATCGTTTTTCAATGTTTGATAAATGATCCCTAATAGTTTCCTGGATGTCGCTATGATCGCTTTTCCACTGCCTTTCCTGTGTTTCAGACGAAGATAAAAA
>Ga0190360_1000284_pt1 | contig 28523 bp, 23 predicted proteins | sample 48721834_MG_FD_161271 | JGI IMG/M metagenome (GOLD analysis project Ga0190360, IMG submission 161271) | Hydrothermal vent microbial mat bacterial communities from Southern Trench, Guaymas Basin, Mexico - 4872-18-3-4_MG | ecosystem: Environmental > Aquatic > Marine > Hydrothermal vents >...
TATGTAGTTCCCTTTAAGATTTTCTTCAGCCACCTTGTGTCCGTTAATAAAAACTTCGATTTTATTGTCAGGTTCAAATGTGGCGGCCAGGTGAGTCCATTGATTCAATGGAATCTTCACCATGGAAGTGGCTTCATACCATGAATCACCGGCAGCAACTTTAAAGCCTACATGACCTACCTGATCAATTCCAAAAAAGAAACCTGTCCCCTCAGGATAGGTACAATCGATTACCGGAGCCCAGGACCATGGATAGCTGGCCAGGGCCACCCATGATTCCACAGCAAAGGCTCCTTCCAGATTATCTGAAAGATTTATTTTTCTTGTGATATATGTTCGGAATCCATCCAGTTTTATGGCCTTGCCTATAAGGCCGGGGACATATTCGAAATTGCCATAGATAGAACCTTTTTTTTGTCCAACTTCATCAAAAACATTACTCCCGGTATCCTTATCAAATGACCACCACTCAATAATTTTTTCGCTATCGTTTTTTTTAGTTTCTTTTATTTCCTGAGCCACGGATGAGATAGCCATTAGGCCTAAAATCATCAATCCGAAACAAAAGAGCAATTTGACAATAGAAATTATCCTCATCCGCCTTTTCGATAATTTCCAATACACAATTGAATGATAAGAAATTGTTTTCCGGCTCGGCTGGCTTAACAAGCAGATTTAACCTTTTTTCTTGCTTCGCTCATTGAACCCAAATTTATATATAATACGATTCTTTAGGATGTCAATGACTTTTAACTTTTTAGGGAGCATTAATTAAAGGAGAGGAAAGTCTCGACATTGACATTTATAATTTTATTGGTCAGAACTCGATCCTGAATCACAAAACTCAAGCCAGCGGGTAATTCTTAGATGAAAATAACATCATGCCTTGCTTTTCCACTTTTTCTCCCTAAATCTAATTTCTTAACTTGAGTGTTGGGGACCAGGTGTGATAATCAAATGATTGAAAGGAGGAGGACATGATCAAAAAAGTGACTCATGTTTTTATGGTCATTCTTATTTTAATTTCCTTTTTAGGGGCCAATTTAAGGGCCAAGGGAAATAATCCAACTACGCGGGAAATGAACTTTCTTTGTTGGCAAGAATTTCAGGAGCTAGTTCCCGCTAAAATCCAAACTGTTCTTCTTCCTGTGGGATCACTAGAACCTCATGGTGTTATCCCCAATGGAACCGATAGCCTGGCTCCTGAAGCCATGGCCAAGGCTATTGCTGAGCGAGTAAATGCCTTAATCGCCCCCACTCTCAATTACGGAGTAACCCCAGCCATGAAAGCTTTTCCGGGAGCCGTCTCCATTCGGCCTGAAGCTTACCAACCTTTTGTCGAAGACATTCTGAGTAATCTCGCTGACAACGGCTTCCGTAATATTATCATTCTTAATGGCCATGGCGGAAACACCCAATGGTTACAAGAATTAGTTCGCCAAGTAGCCAATCGTAAGAAAGTGCGGATGATGGTTGTTAATTGGTGGTCACTGGCTGATAAAATCACCAAAGAGGTCTTTAAAGAAAACGGCGGCCACGCTGGCAATAACGAGACGGCCTATATGCAAGCAGTCTACCCTCAGCATATTCATCCGGAGCGTTATTCTCAAGAAATGGTCTCTCTCTTGGCTCCAGCCGAAAGCTATTATCCCGTCCCTGTTCCTAGTTCCATTCTGATCTATGAAGAAGGTCAAGGCTACCCTACCTTCGACGAAAAGCAAGCTCGCCTTTATTTCCAAAAAGTAAATGATCTAGTGGCCAAATTAATTCTGGAGACAATCCATAAATGGGATTTAGCCGGGGTGTATTCCAAGTAAGATTGGAAGAGACAGTAAACCCAAGAAAAATAATTACTATTTGAAACATTTAATGGGTGCTTTTAGTTTAAGTAAGAGAAGCCAAGTTCCGTTCATTTCGCTAATCAATTTGGCCAGAGAAAAAAACATGTCCGTCGTTGGAAAGGATTCTAAAACCGATCCCCAGGCGACCGCAACTAAATAATTTTTGGGGGAAATAGTTTTTTTATGTTCGAAACTTGAGCTAAGGAGGGACAATGAACCAAAAAAGGACAAAGAAGTTATTATTTTTACCATTTCCAGTTATTTCTATTCTTTTTCTTTTTGCCCTAACCTTTCCCCAGGCCAAGAAAATTGAACATAAAAATGGATGGACAGTAGTTCATAACGATCAACGCCGGGTTAAATCCAAATCATTGCCCTTGACTCTTGAGTTTGTCCGCAAAATTGGAGATATAGAAGCCCCCGACGAAAATACGGCTTTCTACCTCCCTTCAGATGTGGCCGTGGATAAAGAAGGGAATATTTACATTCTTGATACAGGAAACCATCGCCTTCAAAAATTCAACCCACAGGGAGAATTTTTAATTACTATTGGACGCCAGGGACAAGGGCCAGGAGAATTTTATTTTCCTTCCTCGGTAAGCCTTGACCCCCAAGGAAATATATATGTGGCTGACCCTTACAATAAAAGGATCGAAGTACTCTCTCCTGAAGGTAAAGAAATAAAAACCATCCGCCTCCAAGAAGAAGGGGGAGAAAAAATCAGATGCCGGACTGACGGCCAACTAGTGCTTAGCAAGGGTAACCAAATGATTATCTCTGCCGAGGACGAAAAAACTCTGCCTCCCTTGCTTCAAGTACTCGAGAGCGACGGCAACTTAGTCACTCGATTTGTTACCCCTTTTGACTTTAAAGACCTATTGGCCACCCGCTTAGGTAATCAACTGGATTTTGTGGTTGCCAAAGATAACCATGTTTTAATCACTTTTTACTACCAGAATCGGATCGAAAAATATTCTCCCCAGGGGAAGATTATCTGGCAAGCCGATCGACGCTTAAATTATGAACTAGGCCTCCAAGGAAAAGGAGTTCTAGACCGAAAAGGAGGAAGCGTACGAGTGATGCTTCCCAAGATGAACCGCTGTTCTTCAGGAATTGCCGTTGATGGCCAAGGTCGAGTCTGGGTGGCTACCCTCCAGCGCCAACTCAAAAAAGATGAAAAAGTGGGAATGATGGTTGGGATGAGCATGGACAACGGACAAAGAAGCATGAGTATGCGAGTTAGAGGAAACACCGAGTTGAGAAAAACAGATGCCTATATCTTGGAAATTTTTTCTCCCGAGGGTCATTATTTAGGAGCCCTCCCTACTGAAATCTTCATTGATGGCCTTTTCATCTATGGTGACCGTCTCTTTCTTTTAGATAAGATGCGCGGCTGCTCGGTGTATGAATATAAGATCGTCAGTAAAGCAACTTCTTAATTTTAACCTTAAACTAAAGGTTGAATCTTATAGGGAATTTATATGAACGGACAATTATTACCTTATCTCTTCCATCTATGCCAGCCCCGATAAAATATATCTTTTGCACTCAATAGAACATAATTTAATTCATGAATATAATTATGATGGCAAAAAATGGCTTAAGTCCTTTTTTATATAAGTTTCTATGATAAAAACAAATAAGAAAATTTAATCGGATTATTAATAAAAGAGGATGTCAAATAAAGTGATCCTTTCTACCTCCACTTAAAATCTAATTGAACATTGGGTTAAAAAGTGCTATTTTTGTTTTTTATAGAGGTTATCTTAATTTTGTCTTAACATCACTGCGCAAGAAACAAAGAGGAGGTTAATTGATGGCTAAAGGCATAGAAATAGCTAAACCTAAGGGAAAACTCGGAATCCTCCTCCCTGGAATGGGAGCTGTGGCTACAACATTTATTGCTGGAGTCGTGGCTGTTAGGCGAGGCCTAGGACAGCCTATCGGGTCTTTAACCCAAATGGGAACTATTCGATTGGGCAAAAGAACCGAAAAAAGAGTCCCCAAGATAAAAGAATTTGTTGAACTAGCTGATCTAAATGATCTCGTTTTTGGGGGGTGGGATATATTTCCCGATGATGCTTACGTAGCGGCCCTTAAAGCTGGGGTTCTCAAGAAAGAACTCCTTGACCAACTCAAAGACGAAATTTCTCAAATTAAGCCGTGGAAAGCTGTCTTTGATAAAAATTACGTCAAAAAACTCGATGGTGACTGGGTAAAACAAGCTAACAATAAATATGATTATGCTCAACTTCTGATGGAAGACATCCAAAATTTCAAGGAAAAGAATAACCTCGACCGAATATTGATGGTCTGGTGTGCAAGTACAGAGATTTACCTGAAAAAAGATCCTGTTCACGAAACAATTGAGGCCTTCGAACAAGCCATGAAAGAAAACCACCCTGCTATTGCTCCCAGCATGATCTATGCTTACGCGGCAATTAAATCCGGTATTCCTTTTGCCAACGGCGCTCCAAACCTAACGGCAGACATTCCAGCCTTGATCAATTTAGCCAAAGAGATGGGGATTCCCATCGCTGGAAAAGACTTTAAAACTGGCCAAACATTGATGAAAACAATTCTTGCGCCTGGTCTTAAAGCCCGTCTTATTGGCCTAAATGGCTGGTTTTCCACCAATATTCTCGGCAATCGTGACGGCGAGGTTCTTGACGATCCTGAATCATTCAAAACTAAAGAAGAAAGTAAACTGGGAGTGCTCGATTACATTCTCCAACCCCAAGTTTATCCTGAACTCTATCAAGGTTTTTATCATAAAGTAAGGATTAATTATTATCCTCCTCGAGGAGACAACAAAGAAGGCTGGGATAACATTGATATTTTTGGCTGGCTTGGTTACCCCATGCAGATTAAAATCGATTTTCTCTGCCGAGATAGTATTCTAGCCGCCCCAATTGTGCTTGATCTCGCTCTCTTTCTTGATCTTGCCCAACGTTGTCAGATGAAAGGGATTCAAGAATGGCTTTCTTTTTATTTCAAAAGCCCCATGTGTGCTCCTGAACTATACCCTGAACACGACCTTTTCATCCAGTTAATGAAGCTTAAAAATACTCTTCGCTATATTAAAGGAGAAGAGCTAATCACTCATCTCGGACTCGAGTACTACGACTAAAGTAGCCAGTTTGATTTAAATTCGAGGAGAATTGACCAAGTTACAAATCGTCATTCTCTCAAGGAACAATAACCAAAACCACCGGTGGCTCAAAACGGCAACTAATTTAAAATTTTGGCCATTTTTGCCTTTCCTAAACCGGCCATGAGCGAGGAAAAAATAGCCGCTCGTAAAGGCCCAAAGCATAACGATCGGTCATCCCGGCGATGAAATCAGCCACTCTTCTCTCGAGAGAATCTTCTTGGGGATAAGGTTTAATAAATTCTTCTGGATAATGACAAAAATAATCAAACAAATCGCCGATAATCTTCTCTGTCTTCCGCAATTCTCCTTTGGCCACGGGATTATAATAAACCCGGTCATATAGAAAATCGCGCAACTTGACCAGAGCTTCCTCTATCTCTTGGCTCATCGCTATTTTCGAAAGGTCAACCTCCAAGCTGGTGCGGACCACATCCTCTACCATACGATCAATCCTTTTTGCTGGCCATTTACCGAGAGTTTGCACCAGGTCTGTCGGTATATCTTTATCTTTAATGACCCCGGCCCGCAGGGCATCATCTAAATCATGATTGACATAAGCAACCACATCCGCAACCCTAACAATTTGCCCTTCCAAAGTCATTGGCAAATTGTTGTTCCCCTCCGGCAAGATTTCTCCCCGGCCTTTCGAATGATTAACAATCCCATCGCCAACTTCAAAAGTTAAATTCAAGCCTTTTCCTTCGTACTCCAGCCTATCCACCACTCTCAGGCTCTGCTGGGCATGATGGAAGCCGCCAGGAACTAAACGATTGAGAACTTTTTCTCCGGCATGGCCAAAGGGAGTATGTCCCAAGTCATGGCCCAGAGCAATCGCTTCGGTTAAATCCTCGTTGAGACGAAGAGCTCGAGCAATAGTCCGGGCAATTTGGGAAACCTCCAAAGTATGGGTCAATCGGGTGCGGTAGTGATCACCAAAGGGAGCTAAAAATACTTGGGTCTTATGCTTTAAACGACGAAATGACTTGCAATGAATAATGCGATCCCGATCTCGCTGAAACTCAGTGCGAAGAGGGTGGCGTTTCTCAGGACGTTGGCGACCCCTGGTTTCAGCACTCAATGCAGCCCGGGGAGAAAGAGTTTGTCTCTCTATTTCTTCCAGCTTCTCCCGGATATTGCTCATTTCTCACCGCTTAAAATATTATTTTCACCTCGAAAGTTTTCACCCCGCGGGCTTCACATTACTTTAATTACCCAAGGGGCATTGGCTTGGGCCTGATTGATAAGAAGATCAGGAACCGGAAAATTAATTTCTTTGCGATGGCAAATTTCCAGCTGCTCAATGACCATGCGCATTGTCTCTTGAATACCCACTTGATTCATGAGAGAAAAAGGGCCTTTCTTCCACCCCAATGTCTGCTGGCAAGCTTCTTCCAGTTTACTCATTTCCACAAGTCCCGCTCCAAGCACTTCGGCCGCCACCATGAAGGCGACTGCTAAAAATCTTCTGACTAATAAATTCATAGTCTTCTCATCTAAATCACCCGTAATTTTTTTCTCAACTAACGAGGCAATATTTTCTCCTGGGAGAGAGAACACATTCTCTTTTAAGGAGAAGAAATTATCATAAACTTTCAGCAGTTCATCATCAAAGTCATCTTGGGCTAGATAATTCAAAAATTCCATTATTTTTGGAAAACCTAACTGCTGGCAAAAAGATAAAAGTCCTTGCGACTGACCAAAGGCTTTTTGAGAGGCCAATTCAACTTCATTAAAGGAGCGTCCCTCTTTCAGCATTCTGCCGGCCTCAAGAATAATAGCTCCCAAAAGAAGATTTACAGCGCCTCCCCTTCGTTCCTTGCCTAATCCAGTTGGTTCAGCAACTAAGTTAAAATTGGCTTTTGGTTTTGAATCCATTATTTTTCCTTTCCAAATTACTTCTCAAATATATCTCGGCCCTTTGTTTTTCATTTAGTTAATACTCTCTATTTTGCTCAATTTTATTTCCCTTCTCCCACTAACTCCCCGATTGAAAATTAACAAGTTTTTTTCTTAATTCACCTTGTCCGGCCAACAACATTGGTGTATTATTATATATCGAAACCTTTCCATAAGCCAAATTCAGAAAAATATTGGAAGGTGCCAGTCACTATTTTTCCATCATGTTTTTTCTGAAGATGTTCACTTGACAAATTTTAGGAGAATTCTCATCTCTTCTTCTCTTGAAATTTTTCTTTAATCTGATAAATTAACATGTACCCTTTAAGCAAATAAAAATGAGTCAGATCGGAGACAACGTCAAGGCCATCCTGGCTGAGCTGCCACCTGGAGTAGAGCTAGTGGCAGCAGCCAAAGCTCGCACCCCCAATGAAATTCAAGAAGCCATCAAGGCGGGGGTTAAAATCATTGGTGAGAACTATATCCAAGAAGCCATAAACGCCTACCAAATTATCGGTCGCCAGGTAAAATGGCATTTCATCGGCCATCTCCAACGCAACAAAGTCAAGAAAGCTATTGATATCTTTGACCTAATTGAAACCTTGGATTCTTTACCCTTGGCCAAAGAGATAGATAAAAGATGCGGCCAAAAAGGAAAGGTGATGCCTGTTCTCATTGAGATTAACAGTGGTCGAGAGCCCCAAAAATTTGGCGTTTTGCCTGAAGACGTGGAAGACTTTGTCCGCCAACTAGCCTCTTTTTCTCACCTTCGGGTTTGGGGAGTCATGACCATGGGCCCGGCTTTCGGTGACCCTGAAGATGCGCGTCCTTACTTCCAGGAAACAGCTCGGATTTTTAATCACTTAAAATCACTCTCGCTACCCCATGTAGAGATGAAATATCTATCGATGGGAATGAGCAATAGTTATCAAGTAGCCATCGAAGAAGGCGCCAATTTAGTCCGGTTGGGAACCGTAATATTTGGACCTCGTCCTGGGTAAGAACAAAATTCCCGATGGGCAAATAAGCCTCGATTGTTGACACACAAGGCAAGAAAAAGATATCCTATTTTTTCTTGAATAAATTTTCTCCTAAGGAACCACCATGAAAAAAGAGGTTTTACTTGGCGATGAAGCTGTGGCCTTAGCGGCTTACCACGCCGGATTAGCCGCTGCCTTTTCTTACCCCGGAACCCCAGCATCAGAAATCATGGAGTATTTAATACGATTAGCTCACACTCATGGTGACCTCCAGGCTTCGTGGTGTGTGAATGAGAAAGTCGCCTATGAAGAAGCTCTGGGAGTATCGTTTGCTGGCCGCCGCGCCTTAGTATCCATGAAGCATGTGGGCCTTAATGTTGCTGCTGACCCCTTTATTAACTCCGCCTTGACGAAAATTATGGGCGGCTTGGTCGTAGCGGTAGCTGATGACCCTGGTATGCATAGTTCTCAAAATGAACAAGATAGCCGCTATTATGCCCACTTTGGCCGCATTTTTTGCTTCGAGCCCAGCAGTCACCAAGAAGCTTATGAAATGACCCAATGGGCATTTGACTTATCCGAAAAATTTCACATTCCCGTCATGCTTCGTCTAGTTACACGTCTATCTCATAGCCGATCCAGTGTGCTGTCCGGACCAAAAAAAGAGAGTCCCCTTTTACCTCGGGGAAATGGACCAGATTGGACCTTACTTCCCTCCAATGCACGGCGGCGATTCGCTGAACTGCTCCATCTCCAGAAAGATCTTCTAGAAGAATCAGAAAATTCTCCTTTTAATAAACTTTTACTTTCCCCTTCCCGTCAGCGTCTGGGAATAATTGTAGCGGGCTTAGGTTATAACTACGTAATGGAAAATATTCGCCACCTCCAAGAAAAACCCTCTCTCCTGAAGATTTCTACTTACCCTCTCCCGATCAAACTCATTCATGAATTAATCAAAGCAAGTGATGAAATCCTGATAGTGGAGGAAGGATATCCATTTATCGAAGAAAAAATTAGAGGAATCTTTGGTCTTCCGGAGACAACAATAAAAGGCAAATTAAGTGGAGATTTACCTCTAAGCGGGGAACTCACTCCTGATTTAGTCCGGGAGGCCCTTGGTTTTCCTTCTCTTCCTCAGGAAAAAACAAAAGACCTTCAGCTAGCTAGTCGGCCTCCCCAATTATGTCCAGGATGTCCCCATCACGATACCTTTATGGCTTTAAAGGAAGTTCTCCAGGATTACCAGCAGCCAACTGTCTTCAGCGATATCGGGTGTTATACTCTCGCCGCTCTCCCTCCCATCCAGGCTATCGACACCTGTGTTTGCATGGGGGCAAGTGTGAGTATGGCCAAAGGGGGAGCCCAGGCAGGAATATTTCCTTCTGTCGCTGTCATTGGAGACTCCACCTTTACCCATTCCGGAATGACTTCCCTTCTCGATGCGGCCTCGGCTAAGGTGAACATGACGGTTATCATCGTGGATAATGCCGTCGTGGCGATGACTGGAGGGCAACCAACCTATGCGACCGGAGAAAAGCTAGTTAAAATATGCACGGGATTAGGCGTGGCTCCGGAGCATATCCGTCAGATTATCCCTCTTCCCAAAAATAAAGAAAAAAATAAGCAGGTCATCAAAGAAGAAATCGATTATCAAGGCACCTCGGTGATAATTTCCACCAGAGAATGCATCCAAGAACTCAAAAAAAGGGCAAAAGGGAGATGAAAGAATGAAGCAGGATATAATTCTAGCTGGTGTTGGTGGACAAGGTATCCTCTCTATCGCTTTTGTCATGGATATTGCTGCTTTACAAAAAGGATGGCAATTCAAACAAGCCGAAGTTCATGGCATGGCCCAACGGGGAGGAGCGGTCCAATCTCATTTGAGAATTTCAACGGAAACAATATTCTCTGACCTTATCCCCCGGGGACAAGCTGACATGATTCTTAGTGTCGAACCATTAGAAACACTTCGCTATCTTAACTACCTCAATCCCGAAGGGTTTATCATCAGCAACTGTGTTCCTTATACCAACATTCCTGATTATCCACCGATGGAGAAAGTTCTGGGAAAAATAAAACAATACCCTCGAGTTAAACTCCTCGATGCTCCTTCCCTGGCTCGTCAAGCTGGCTCAAGTTTGACTCAAAACATGGTCATGTTGGGAGCTGCCTCAACAGAATTGATTATCGAAGAATCCTATCTAAAAGAAGGGATAAAACAGCTTTTCAAAACCAAAGGAGAGCAAATTGTGGCCATGAATTTAAAAGCTTTTGATTTGGGTCGCCAGGCGGCTCTCCAAATTAATCAATAAAAAATTGGTAAAAAACTGGTGACAGTTTACACATTTGCCTTATTTCCAATAAAATTGGTGAGATGAGAAAATTGGTGACGCCTCACCTATTTACCCTATTTCGACAAGAGCAAATGAAAGACAGGTTATTGATTCTTTTTAGAAACATCCAGTTACCAGGAACCAAAAGTAAACTGAAAACGGTTTTCTCATTTTTCTATTTTAAAAAAATGTTTAGGTTTCTCCTTTTTTTAGTTTCCAGAGGAGGAAAATATAATCAATTATTTTTCCGGTCTTAAACTTAGCTATAAATATAAAAACCAGCCAAAGTGAAGAGGAAAAGAGTGACAGATCACTATCAAAAAATTAAAAATATTTTCCAAAAAGCCCGAAGTGAAGGTCGTGATTTTCTCCTGGAGCCGGAAGTCTACCAAATTTTTGAAGTCATCGGGTTAAAAATTCCAGCTCATTTTTTCCTGCCCCGAGGAACAACAATTTCCGATTCTTCCTTAGCTCAGTTACCCACTGACAAGGTTGTGGTTAAGGTTGTCTCCCCTCAAATACTCCATAAAAGCGACTGGGGAGGGGTAAAAATAACAACCAAGGATAAAGACCATATCGGCCACCTCCTAACAGTAATGGAAAAGGAGATAAGAGCTAAAGCCAAAACTGCCGGTTTTCTGGATTCTCTGGAGATTAAAGGCTTCTTAATCTGCGAGCTAGTGCCTTATGAAAATATAGGTTTAGGCACTGAGCTAATTTATGGAGTTAAACTAACCCGTGAATTTGGCCCTGTGCTTCACCTCGGCTGGGGAGGAAAAGAAGTCGAATTCATCCATCGGCTCTTGACTCCGGAAGGAACGGGCTTAACTGTGTTAGCAGAAGATAAATCTTCCCTTGATCTAGAAAAAACGCTCGAGAAAAACCCGATTATCGAGAAGCTTTGCCGTCCTTTTCGAGGCCAAAGCCCTATTATCAAGGCAAGTTACTTGGTGAAAACGCTAAGAAACTTGTCTTCTCTTTGTTCCTATTTCTCTCCTTTAAACGCTGGCGCCGAATTTAGTATCGAGGAAATCGAAGCCAATCCCGTGGTTATTTCTAACCATAAGCAGGTTGCTCTTGATGGACTGTGTCGTTTTTCTTCGCGGCAATGGCCGCGAGTGCATCCTCCCCCTGAGGCCATAGATTTCCTGCTTCATCCTCGAAGTATTGGAATCATTGGTGTTTCTAAAGAAATGAACATCGGCCGGATTATTTTGCAAAATATCATTAATGCCGGTTTTCCAGCCGAAAAAATTATGGTCATTAAACCAGGGATGAAAACCATCGATGGGTGCCGTTGTTATCCTCATCTCGCCAACTTACCCCAATCGCTGGATTTATTCATCGTGGCCATTCCAGCCGAAAAAACTCCACCCCTCATCGAGGAAATCACCCTTCAACAAAAGGCCAAGTCGGTCATCTTGATTAGCGGAGGTATTGGAGAAAAAAAGGGAACGGAAAAGATAGAGCAAAACATTAAGACTCTCATCGAGAAACATCGTCAGGATAAGGGGAAACTTACTCCCATCCTGAATGGAGGCAATTGTTTAGGAGTCTTCTCTTCTCCTGGTCATTTCGACACCACCTTCGTGCCGGCGGTCAAAATATATCCTTCTCCTCGCCCTAAAAAAAGGCTGGTCCCCCTCGCTTTTATTAGTCAAAGTGGAGCCCTTATGATTTCCATCCTTTCGAACCTTCCTTTTCTCCAGCCGGCTTATGGAATCTCCATAGGAAACCAAATCGATCTAACCGCCAGTGAGTATCTAAATTATTTTGCCGATAGAGACAACATTCTAATTCTGGCCATTTACCTGGAAGGTTTCCGCGAAGGAGACGGCTGGCGGTTTATTCAAGCGGCGCGGCGGTTTTTACAACACCCCAATAGGGTCATAATTGTCTACAAGGGGGGAAGAAGTGCTTTTGGTCAGGAAGCCACTTCCAGTCACACCGCCTCAATCGCCGGTGACTACCATATTTTTGAGCAAGTGATGAAGCAGGAAGGAATAATCGTGGCCAAGAATCTACGCCAATTCCAACAACTAATTATGGGATTTAGTTTGTTAGTCGGAAAAAGAGGGGAGGGGACAAGACTGGCCTTAATTACCAATGCCGGCTTTGAATCAGTGGCCACGGCCGACCTTTTCCAGGAAGAAGATGTTACCTTGAGTTCATTCTCCTCGCCAACTAAAGCAAAATTAAATGAAATCTTGGCTAAAGCAGAAATAACGCAACTGCAAGATATTCGTAATCCACTCGATTTAACCCCATTAGCTGATGATTATGTTTTTACTCAAGTAGTGGAAACCGTGTTGAAGGACGATGAGGTCGATGGAATAGTTGTTTCCCCGGTGCCAATGACCACCGCTCTCAACACCTTACCTCCTTCTTCCCCAATTAAGGAAAACTTCACTAAGCCTGGCACCTTGGTCAAAGAGCTTATTCGTTTATTTCACCATGATTCTAAACCTCTCGTCGTCAACATCGATGCGGGTGAAGTTTATCAACCTTTGGTTGATTTCCTCCAACAGCAGGGATTGCCTGTCTTCCGCAAAGTGGATGAAGCCACCCGTTTTCTGCAATGCTATCTGAAAGTTAACATCAAAATATAAATCCGAGCTTTAATGACCTGCATTTGAATCAAAAAATAGCCCACTTATTTTTTCACCTTGCTCAAAAAGAAAGAGATGTGATAATAGTAAGACACAGGGTAGAGGACAAAGCAAACAGGAAGGAAGGAAGGAAGGAAGGAAGGAAGGAAGGAAACAAGCTGGCTGGTTAATTAGATGGATAATTGGATGGTTGGATGGGCAACAAAGATCCAAGTTAATTAATTGCTTAGTTAGGATACTAAATGGTAGTGTATTTAACAAAAAAAGGTTTAGAAATTAACAAAAGTTATTCCAAAATTTGAATTGAGCTTTAAATGATTGTTTCTCTATTATCTTTTTCTTCAACCATAACCTGTTTTTTATCAAAGCTGACAAGGATTATAAACCTGAGGATAAAAAGATGAAACGCATTACTTACGGCGCAATTATTTTAATCTTAGTTTTCTCAATTGGAGTTAAGGGAAAAATGATTAATGACAAGGTAGAGCAAAAAAATTTTATGCGTCACCTAGTTCCATCATCATTTGAAAATTGGCAAGTAACTGAAGAAAAATTCTATGATCCCCAAACTATCTTTGATTACATTGATGGAGCGGGAGAAGTTTATCGAGCCTATAATTTTCAACTCCTCCTCTCTCGTGCCTTTCATGGCCCCTCCAATTTAAAGATTTTCGTCGACCTTTTTGACATGGGTTCGGGAGCTAACGCCTTTGGAGTTTTTACTCATGACCGTGAGGGAGAAAAATTAGCCATCGGACAAGGAGCTGTCTATAAAGGAGGACTGCTGTCCTTTTGGAAGGGACGATTTTTCGTTTCTATTTTTGCTGAAGTTGAAAATCAACTAACCAAGAACGCCATTCTCAATCTTGGTCAAATGATTGCTGCCCAAATCAAAGAAACCTCTCCCCTCCCCGAACTAATCCATCGCTTACCGCCATCATCCCTAATCGAAGATAAAATTCATTATTTTAGCCATCACCTAATTTTAAATTATCATTATTTTGTGGCTGACGAGAACATCTTGGAGTTAAACAATCAAACCGAAGCTGTGCTCGCCTTCTACCAGTTCAATAAGGAAAAAACTGTCCTCTTGGGTATTCGTTATCCCCATGAAAAGAAAGCCCTCCTCGCTCAGCAAAGGTTTAGGGCTCAATATCTCCCCGAAGTTTCGGACCAGAGAGAAAAGGAGATAGCTATTCAGACCGAGAACAATCTCTGGACCGCTACTAGCCAGAAAAAAAATTTACTGGTCATTGTCTTTGACGCCCCCTCTAAGGAAAAGGCCTTTGTCTTAATAAATAAATTTTTTCACCCTAAAGAAAAAAGGAGGGGATAATGAAAAAATCTTTCACTCGACGAGATTTTCTAAAAATTACCGCCTCCGTTCCTTTGACCCATCTTGTCTCTAGAGCTTTTGGAAATAAAGTTTCTCCTTACCAAACAAGCAAAAACCTCCCTTCAACTAAAGTTGTCCTCATCAGGGATCCAGAAGCCCTAGATCAACAAAAAAAGCCGCGAGATGCCGTAATTCAAAAGATGATGGACGAAGCGATTATGAAGCTTTTAGATGAAAAAGATCCAAGGGAAGCCTGGCAAAAAATAATTAAGCCCGACGATATCGTTGGAATAAAAACCAATGTTTGGAGTTATATCCCAACAACTTCCGCTGTTGAACAAGCAATTTGGCAGCGAATCCGTGAGGTGGGTGTTCCCCAGAGTAATATCAGTATCGATGACCGGGGAGTAAGAAGAAATCCAGTTTTCCAAAAGGCAACGGCTTTGATAAATGCTCGTCCTGCCCGAACCCATCACTGGGCAGGAATGGGTAGTTGTATAAAAAATTACATCATGTTTACCCCTCGTCCTTCCGCCTACCATGGGGATTCTTGTGCTGACCTAGCCCGCATTTGGTTTGAGTATAACCTCAAGGACAAGACAAGATTAAACATTCTAGTTATGTTAACTCCCCTCTTTCATGGAATTGGCCCTCATCACTACAGCGAAAAATATACTTGGCCCTATTGCGGATTAATCATGGGTACTGACCCCGTGGCTGTTGATTCCACTGGACTCCGCATCATCGAAGCCAAAAGAAAGGAATATTTTGGAGAAAAGAGGCCTCTTCAACCGCCAGCCAAACATATCTTCCTGGCAGAAAAGAGACATCATCTTGGCGTAGCTGACCCCTCCCGGATTGAATTAATAAAACTTGGATGGTTAGAAGGAAGCCTTATTTAAAAGATTAAGCACGGCGATAAATCTCTCTTCCCGAGCATCGAGAATAAACTTGCCTTCCCAACTCATTAGGGCCTCCTTATCCTTCGCCAAGCCTATCAAAAGACCAGCGGATGCCAAACCATTTTTTAATCATAAAACTGACCAAATCACGGATTATTTAAGATAAAAAACCCAAATTTTGTTTGTAATTTAAATCAAATAACTATATATTAAAAGTCTCGTAAAGAGATAATATTTATATTTTTATGGGACTTTAAAATCCATTTTTTTAGTCTTTATAAAAGGAGATACTTATGATCAGGCTTTCCACGAAAGGTCGTTATGGAACACGCCTTATGCTCAGCTTAGCTAAACATTTTATAAATGGGGAAGAAGCTGTTATCCTTAAAGTTGTTTCTGAAGAAGAGAACATCTCTATCCGCTATCTTGAGCAAATAATAATTCCCTTAAAGATCAATCGGTTAGTGCGGAGTATAAGAGGAGCAGGAGGAGGCTATTCCCTTGCCCGCCCTCCAGAAAAGATATTTCTAAGCGAGATACTTTATGCTCTAGAAGGATCATGTTGCTTAGTTGAGTGCGTTGAAGATGAAAGCTACTGTGAAAGGGCCAACATTTGTGCTGCCCACGATGTATGGAAAGAAGCTAGCCGCCTCCTCAAAAATTATTTTGAAAGTCTTTCTCTTCAAGATGTGGTAGAGCTAGAACAAAAGAAAAGGTCCAGGGCTAAAAAAACTAATCACTAGGCAATATCTCTATTAATTTTATTATTGTCTACTTTTAATTTTTGAATTTTCCAATTGTCCCCCGTTGAGGCATATAAATAAAGTTTTATATTCCTTTTCTCACCAAAGATGTCCACAATTTTTATAATTATAAATTAGAAAAAGGTATCGCCCAAGGACAACTGATTCCTTGAAGGAGACTTTGCCTCACCTAGTCAATAAAACCAAAAAAGAATGGCCGAGATTAAAAATTTTTTGCCAAAATCGTGTAAAATTGCCATTATTAATCAAAAATTTTATACGAGGAGGAAGCAATGATCATTGCCGAGCTAGCTATTTTCCCTACCAGCGAAGGTGCCTCTGTTAGTCGTTATGTGCGGGAAGTAATTAAAATTATCAAGCAATCAGGTCTGAATCATGAAACAGGTGGGATGTCAACTACCATCGAGTCTCCCGATTTGGCTTCCATCTTCCGGATTATTGAAGAAGCTGACCGAAAACTGGTAGAAATGAAGGCTAAAAGAATCCACGTCGACCTCCGGATTGACCACCGCTTAGACAAGGAGGCTAGCATTCACTCTAAGCTAGCCTCATTGGGCTTAAAAAAATAAAACCGGGGAAAATTGACACTAGGGAAAGTGACCATTAAAATAGCGTTTCTATCTCGCAGAAAAACACCAAGGAGACAGAGAAAAAATGGTAAAGAAAGAATTAATTCCCGGTTGGTTGTTAATGCTGGGAGTAGGAGTAGTGGCTACTTTTTCTTCTCGATTGATTGTTATCGGGGGTAAACATCCCATTGAAGCTGTGGTCATCGCTATTATTCTTGGCATCCTAATTCGGAATACAGTTTCTTTGCCCCCAATATTTCTACCAGGGGTAAAGGCCTTTGAAAAAATTCTTATCTTAGGGATTGTTCTTATCGGGGCCTCACTAAATTTTAAGACCATTGGTTCCCAAGGGCCAACAATGTTAGCTATTATCATCATCACCATGGCTGCCAGTTTTGTGTTGATTTTTTTCCTCGGTCGTCTCTTTAAGCTCCCCATCCCTTTAGCCATTCTCTTAGCGGTAGGAACTACCATCTGCGGCGGTTCAGCCATCGCCGTCACCGCTCCCCTCATCAAAGCAAAAGAAGAAGAGACGAGTTATGCCATTGGAACGATTGCTCTCTGGGGACTAGTGGCCATTCTTTTCTATCCTAAAATTGCCCAGCTCATGCACGTCTCGGACCTTCATTTTGGGGTTTTCGCTGGCACTGCTATTCATTCCACGCCTCAAGTGGTAGGAGCGGGGTTTATTTTTTCGGAATTAGCCGGCAAAACAGCCACTGCCGTAAAATTAATTCGGAACTGTTTCATGGTTCCCTTGGCGTTTCTCATTGCCTTGTGGTTCACCGGAAAACATTTAACCAAATCCTCAACTAATCGGCAGGGAATTGCTCTCAATGTAGCCAAAGCATTTCCCTGGTTTCTCTTTGGCTATTTTTTGCTGGCTGGAATGAACACTCTGGGGTACTTTTCCCCCACTGGGACAGCCGCCTTTAATACCAGCGGACGCTTCTTAATTCTCTTGGGGTTAGCCGGAATTGGGTTAAATACTAATTTCCGCTCTTTTAATCAAGTAGGAATAAAACCTTTACTAGTGGGCTTATTCGGGTCAGTGATCGTAGCCTCAATCAGTATTATTTTAATTACTAGTCTCCTTTAGAGCCAAATTTATTGACTTTACCCAGGTCATTATTTATTATTCAATCAATTAGGAAATTACTCATAAGAAAGTGAAGAAAAAGACAGGACTTAAATTCAAATAAGGATTTAAAAAAGGGAAAGGCCAGGAAGAATAACTACCCGGAGATATTAAGTTCTAATTTAATTGGGGGCAGTGACTTATAGATGAAAGTCAACCTTAAAATTATCTCCCTTACTTTACTGGTTATTTTTTCCCTCTGGATAACCGATATAATCATTGATTATGCTCACCATGGCTCATTAGATTCTTTTCTTCAGATCATAAAAGGCAGATCTGGAGACGAGTGGATCTCACGAACGACCTTAAGTGGCCTCATTCTTTTGTTTGGATTCCTCATGTCTCTAGCCATAGAATCCAAAAAGGCCCTGGTAAAATCTCTCCAAGATCAAGAGACAGAGATCCGGCGAATGTTTAAAATAGCTGGTGAGGCCCTTGTAATTCTCGACGCTAAAGGAGAAGTCAAGTACTGGAATGATGGGGCTGAATTTCTCTTTCGTTACCTTCAGAAAGAAGCTCTCGGAAAAGAATTCAAGCATTTTCTAGGTCCTCAATCTTATGATTTGTTCGACGAGGAATTAATTAGGCTAAAAAAGTCCACCCCAGGTTTTAAAGGAAGAACAAGCCTAATCCTTGTAGGACGCCGTAAAGATAACTCGGAATTTCCCTGTGAAGCAATCATGTCGTGGGCACGGATTAACCAAAGTTGGCTAGCTGTGGTTTTAATTCATGACTTAACCACTCAAATAGAAAAAGAAAAGAAGTTGATTCTTAAAGAATGGGCCCTAAACACATTCCCTCATAGTTTAGTTATTATCAACCGCCGGGGAAAGATAATATCAGCCAATCCTGCTTCAGCCCAACTCTGGAAAATTCCTTGCCAAGAGCTAGAAAGCAAAAGCTTTATAAAACTCTGGGAAAAAGAAGACGAAGTCAATGATTTTATCAATGAAGTATGGGAAAAAGGATTGCAAGCCGTAAGAATTAAGGCCTTGAGAAAAGACGGCTCCCGATTTTTAGCCTTAGTCTCAGCAAGCCCAATAAAAAACGAAGAGCATCAAAAGGTGGCTATTCTTGCTTTTATTCAGGATATAACAGCCACTCAAGATGAGGCCCAGGTTAGAAATCTTAAGGATCACCTTGAACAATTAGCCACCAACCTGGCTGTTTCTTTCATCAATTTAACTCCTGATAAAGTTGCCTCCGAAATTAATAAAGCCTTAGAACTCTTAGGCTCATCCCTAGGGGTTGATTATTGCTATCTTTATCTCTTTTCTTCTGACCAGAGAAAACTTGTTTTAAAATCTGTCTGGCATTTACCTCCCGGGCTAAGAGAATCACTCCCTAATGAGATTGCCGTCAACGAATCGAATTCTTGGCTAGAAAAGATTTCTCAAAAAGAAACACACACTCTCTCAGCCATAACCCCTAATTCACCCCTCCTAAATCAAAGTCCTTTCCTTAAATCATTAACTTGGAGAGATACCCAGGCTTTCTTGGCCATTCCCCTTATCTCCCGCCAAAAAGTACTCGGATTTCTGGGACTAGAAAAAAGCTCCAGCTGGCAAGTAGGTGATCCGGAAATAATCTCGCTTCTTCGATTAGTCGCAGAATCAATTGCTAACACTCTCGAACAAAAGGTCCTGGAACAACAGTTAGCCTTATCGCTTCAAGAAAAAGAGTCCTTACTCCGCGAGCTTCACCATCGGATCAAAAACAACCTGCAGTTTATGGCCAGCCTCCTCAACCTCCACTTGCGAAAGACAAAAAGCAAAAAACTTCGACAAATTTTAACTGAAAGCCAGTCCCGAATAAAATCAATGTCTCTTGTTCACGAAAGCCTCTATTCGTCGCAAGATCTTTCCGGAATAAACATTGCCGCTTACATTTCAAACTTAGTGTCTTACCTATCCCAAGCTTATATCCTCAACCAAGAAAAAATCCAGATAAAAATCGATATTGAAGAAATCACTGTTGATACTAACTTGGCTATTTTTTGTGGCCTTACCATCAACGAACTTTTGTCTAATTGTTTTAAGTATGCCTATCCCGAAGAGCACCTAGAGAAATTGGGACAACCAGGGGAAATAAAAATAAAATTTAAAACAATTAAAGACGAGCGCTTCCAGCTTAAAGTAATAGATAATGGAATCGGCCTTCCCTCAAGTTTCGATTTAGAAAAAGCAACTTCTGTGGGTCTCCGCCTAGTTAATTCACTGGTTAAACAATATCAAGGAACCATTAAAATCGAAAAAAATAGAGGCACTTCTTTTACCATTGTTGGCCCTTTAAAAAGAACTAATGGGTCTTAAAAAGATTTTTCTTACGGAGCTGATCTTTTTTTTCTCTTTTTTGAGCTCATTAAGCCCATTCATTGTCTAAATTTTGTTCTTGCTGGCCGAACTTTTTGTCCCCAATGGGTTCCCAAAGCGGTGAAATTTTTGACTGCCAAAACCTCCCCTTTTAGTCGCTTTATGATTAACTTTAATTGTCCTTAAAATGTAGCCGAGGGAAAAACTTGGGTCTTAATTACTTTTTATCCAAAACTTCTCCCCTTAAATTATTACCAATCCCACTAAAGAATGAAAAAAAGAACAACTGATGAATCATTAAATAATTTTTAGAAAACCTCGTCGATGACACCTCCCCCTAAAACTATATTTCCCTTATAAAGAACAACTGATTGGCCGGGAGTAATAGCCCGCTGAGGATTTAGAAATTCTACCCTTATTTTGGTAGTGTTTAAGCACTGGATAAATGCTTCTGCTTCCTGATGGCGATAGCGCAGACGAGCTTTAGCCTTGAATCTCTTCGGTGGAGGGGGGACAATAAAATTAACCTGGGAAGCTATTAAGCACCGACGATATAGTGATTTCTCGGGTCCAACTACTACCTCGTTTTTGGCCGGCCTCAAGGCAATAACATACAAAGGATGAGAAAAGGCAATTCCCAAACCGCGACGTTGACCGATAGTGTAGCCAGCAATTCCTTGATGATTTCCCAACTGTTGGTTGTTTTCATCCACAATCAAACCAGGCTGGAAAGCCTGCGGATTTCTTTCTCTTAGAAATCGCACATAATCTTGGTCGGGAATAAAGCATACTTCTTGGCTCTCTTCTCTATCCGCTGAAGCTAATCCGAACTGGCGATCTATTTGCCTAATTTCTTTCTTGGTGTAATTTCCAACCGGAAACAAGATTCGTGCTAATTGAGCCTGAGTAAGGGAATAAAGGAAATAGGATTGATCTTTATTTTTATCCTTGGCCTTTTTTAAATAATACAATGACTTTCGCCAGTTATATTCAATCCGGGCATAATGACCAGTGGCGATAAAATCGGCTCCTAATTGCTGAGCTTTTGTCCAGAAAAGGTCAAACTTGAGAAATTTATTACAGCGAATACAAGGATTTGGCGTGCGGCCTTGGAAATACTCCTGGCAAAAATCTTTAACTACATAGTCTTCAAAAGCAGCTTTAAAATCCACAAAATAATGAGGGATTCCTAGTTTAGCCGCCACTTCTTTGGCCCTTTCCCCGGCTCCTCGACTATAATAACTTCGCCAATTAGGCTGATCGCAAATGTCGGGGGGTAAAGCAAAGAATTCCATGGTCAACCCTATAACTTCATATCCTTGCTGAAGAAGGAGAACAGCCGCCACCGAAGAGTCTACTCCCCCACTCATGGCCACCACAACTTTTTTCTTTTTCATTTCAACCTAGAATTGTAAACTCAAGTGTTTCAAACTTATTGAATATTCACCAAGCCGTTCATTTTTTTATTATTATACCTTATTTTATCCAGATAAGGATGTTTTAACATTTGCCGGTTTCAACTAAAAACTAAAATTAATAAGTTTGACAAATCCAGAGAACTTATGATAAAAGCAAGCATTTCAACTAATAAAAAAGGAACATAAAAATCATGGTGAATAAAAAAACTTATCCCAGCCTTCTCGAAGCAATTGGGCAGACCCCCTTAGTTCGACTCAACAAGTTAACTGAGGAGCTGCCGGTGGAAATTTGGGCCAAACTAGAGTTCTATAACCCCATGGGAAGCATTAAAGACCGCATCGCCAAATACATGGTAGAAAAAGCAGAAAGGGAAGGACGATTGAAACCAGGAGCAACTATTATTGATAATTCATCAGGAAACGCGGCTCTAGGGTTAGCCTTGGTCTGTAAGCTCAAGGGCTATCATTTAAAAATAGTAGTGAGAGACTCTATCTCCCCGGAAAAATTATATTTTTTACAAGCACTAGGGGTAGAAACAATTAAAGTAGATCATACTCTTCCCCCCGAATCTCCCGATAGCTACAATAATATCACTCCCCGGTTGGCCCGCGAAATCCCCAATTGTTATTATCTTGACCAACATAATAATCGAGATAATAATGAAACCCACTACCGAACAACTGGCCCGGAAATATGGGAACAAATGGGGGGAGAAATTGATTATTTCGTAGCCGGAATAGGAACAGGGGGAACTATTTCGGGTGTCGGCCGGTACCTGAAAGAAAAAAACCCGGCGATTAAAGTTATCGGTGTCGACCCAGTCGGCTCTGTTTTTCATGATTATTTTTATTCCGGCCAAAGAATAACTCCTCAGCCCTATCTCATCGAGGGCTTAGGAGATGAATTCATCATTGGTTGTGTTGAGTTTGATACAATCGACGATATTTATCAAGTTACAGATCGAGACGCCTTCTTGATGACTAGAAAATTAGCCGCTGTTGAATCGATTTTAGCTGGTGGTTCAAGTGGAGCCGCTCTTTGGGTCTGCTTAAAACTAGCCCAAAAATTAAAAAATTCTAAGCGATTTCTTCGCCTGGTGACCATCTTCCCCGACAGTGCCAACCGCTATTTAAGTACTATTTTTAATGATGAGTGGTTACGAGAGAAAAAGATAATTTAAGATTTTTCTTATTGCTTGAACCAAAAATCAAAACTTAGTCCATATCTTGATTTTCATCAGTAAATCACCTTTTCTTTTTCTTGGCCATTATCTTTTCCTTCTTTTTCTTATTTCTTTTTTTGCCTTTCTAATTATGATAAAATTTTAAAAAAGAAGGCGATAAAGGAGATAATATGTCAGGACATTCAAAATGGCATTCAATCAAACATAAGAAAGCAGCTCAAGATGCCAAGAGAGGAAAGATATTCACCAAAATTATCCGGGAATTGCAAGTTGCCGCCCGCTTAGGCGGGGGTGACCCTGAAGCCAATCCCCGCCTTCGTAAAGCAATTGCCGACGCTAAAGCAGTCAATATGCCTTCTGACAACATCAAACGAGCTATCCAGAAAGGAACCGGTCAACTCGAAGGTGAAAAATTCGAGGAAATCATTTATGAAGGCTACGGGCCCGGCGGAGTCGCAATTTTTGTCGAAACAGTAACGGACAACAAAAACCGGACGGTTTCCGAACTTCGCCACATCTTTTCCAAAAATGGAGGCAACCTCGGTGAATCTGGCTGTGTTGCCTGGATGTTCAAACGCAAAGGTTATGTGGTGGTAGAAAAAGAAAAAGCATCTGAGGATGACTTATTGGAAATTATCCTTGAGGCCGGAGCTGAAGATCTCCGGGATGATGGCAGTAATTTTGAAATTCTCATCCCTGTTGAAAACTTCGATACAGTTGTCCAGGCGCTCCAGGAAAACAATATCGAGTATTCAACCGCCAAGATTGGCTACATTCCCCAAAATTATGTCAAACTCCAAGGAAAACAAGCCCAGCAGCTTCTCCGGTTAATGGATGAACTAGAAGACCACGACGACGTCCAGAATGTTTGGGCTAATTTTGATATTGATGAAGAAGAAATTGCCCAGTATTCCGCTTGACCTTCCCCGCGGTAATTCTTGAGATTTAGACCGAAAGAGTTGAAACAAGCAACAACAAGCGATTAAATTTAACATTTAAAATGCGTATTCTTGGTCTTGATCCTAGCCTAAAAGCCACAGGTTATGGTCTGGTTGAACAAAGAGACCAGCAGATCTCGGTAGTTGACTGTGGAGTAATAAAGACTTCCTCCCGTCAGCCTCTTCAAGATAAAATCAATCACATCCGCCTTGAAGTCGAAAAAATTATTATTCATTATCACCCTGACGAAGTGGCCATTGAAAATCCTTTTTATGCCCTAAATATCCGCACCGCCATCACTCTTGGTCAAGTCCGAGGAGCTATTCTGGTGGCCATCGCTGCCCAAAAAACACCTCTCTTCGAGTATTCACCGCGCGAGATTAAAAAGGCCGTGACCGGTTATGGCCAGGCGGATAAAGCCCAAGTTCAAAAAATGATCAAAATCCTTTTGCAACTCGATGACTCACCTCTTACCCATGATGCTTCTGATGCTTTGGCCACTGCTTACTGTCATCTTAATACTCGCCTCTTCTCCCTTCGCTTAAAAGAGGCCTCAATCAAAACCCAACAGGACAAGGATGTACCTCAACCATGATTGCTTACCTCAAAGGAACCATAATTCGGAAAGATTCTAACCAAGTTATTCTAAATATCGGAGGAGTTGGCTATTGCTGCTCGATTCCTCTTTCGACTTATTTTAAGCTAGGCGAAGTTAGCGAGGAAGCTGCTCTTCATATTTACACCCACGTCACCGATAACACTTTAGCCCTTTATGGTTTTTCTTCTGTTGAGGAAAAAGAACTTTTTTTAAAACTTATAAGCATCTCCGGGATAGGGCCAAAAATTGCCCTTAATATTCTCTCTGGCATCGAAACCGCCGATTTGGAAGAAGCCATCCGCAACTCGGACGTGGCCCGTCTGGCCATGATTCCTGGCATCGGGAAAAAAACAGCCCTGAGAATTGCTCTTGAACTCCAGGAAAAACTCGAGAATAAAGAAAAAATAATTGCCTCCCACTCATTAAAAGAAAAAGAAGATGTACTCTCAGCTCTCTTGAATTTAGGGTTCAAAAGAAGAGAAGTAGAAAAGATTGTTGAGGAAACGATTAAAAAGCTAGGAACCGAAGCTGGATTAGAAAATCTACTCAAAGAAAGCTTGAAACGTTTGGCTAAAGTATAATACAAAAAGAGAAAATGCTACTTAACGAGAAGAAAAAAATTAGATTTTTAAGTTCACTCCTCGAGGAAAAATCAAGAAATCGATGAAAAATAAAGACTGGCGCCACCAGGAGGATATCCTCAACCCGGTCCGTTCCCGGGAAGATCTTTTGTTCGAAGACAGCCTGCGGCCTCAAAACTTTGACGAATTCATCGGCCAAGAAACCGTCAAAACTAACCTCAAAATTTTCATCGAAGCAGCTTGCCGACGTAATGAAGCCCTTGACCATGTTCTTCTCTACGGGCCGCCGGGCCTTGGAAAAACTAGCCTAGCTTATCTCATTGCTAAAGAAATGGGAGTAGGGCTGAAACCAACCTCTGGACCTGTTATCGAAAGAGCTGGCGATCTATCGGCCATTCTCACCAATCTTCAGGAAAAAGAGATCCTTTTCATCGATGAAATTCACCGCCTTCATCCTTCTGTGGAAGAAATTCTCTATTCCGCCATGGAAGATTTTAGCCTAGATATTATTATTGGCCAGGGGCCAGCCGCCAGGAGCCACAAGCTTCGTCTTAAAAAATTCACTTTAATTGGAGCTACCACTCGAGCTGGCCGGATCACCGCTCCTTTACGCGGCCGATTTGGCATCATTCATCGCCTCGATTACTACCAGAAAGATGAACTGGTAAAAATCATCAAACGTTCGGCTAGGATTTTAAGCGTCGATGTAAACAAGGAGGGAGCCCACCAAATTGCTCGTCGTTCCCGGGGTACCCCCCGGGTTGCTAATCGTCTCCTGCGGCGGGTTAGGGACTTTGCCGAAGTAAAAGGGGACGGTAGGATTACCGGTCAAGGAGCTCGGGAAGCTTTGGACATGATGGAAGTAGACTCCCTAGGCTTAGATGAAGTGGACCGAAAAATCCTCCAGACAATCATCGAAAATTTCAACGGGGGACCCGTCGGCATAAACACTATTGCCGCGGCCATCGATGAGGAAAAAGATACCATTGAATCAATCTATGAACCATTTTTGATGCGGATTGGTTTTCTAGAAAGGACCTTACGAGGAAGAAAAGCCACCCCTAAAGCTTATAAACATTTGGGCTATTCCTTTCTCCCCTCCCCCCAGAAAAAATTATTTAAACCATCAGATGAATGAAACGAATCCTTTTTTTCTAACCAAATCATTTGGAAAGCATTGCCTATTAAAGAAAACTGGTTCTCTTTTATTTTGAGTGGATAGAGAAAATAAACTTATATTAGGAAAGAAAATTAATAGTAACATTTGGAAAATTAGATATTTTGAATATGATGGTTTCAATGAGTTTCCAGGGAGTATCTAAGATCTAAAAAGTCACTAAGTAGTCTTATTTCATTTACAAAGATAATTCCTAACCGGTAGTGCTTGATTGGTTATTTTCATGTTTAACATTAATAAGAAGTCTCTTTCACCCACCCAAAATGAAAGAGAACAAGAAAAATTTTCTACTCAAGCCACCTATTCTTTATCTTTCCCTAAAAGTACTGGTTGGAAAGAAAAACAAAATTAGATGAAAGATAGGATGAATATTACCTTTACCTTAAGGAAACCAGGCAAATGACTCTTATAAACTTTTTTTTACTCACAGAATAAGCATACAGTCTCCATAACTAAAAAAGCGATAGTGCTTCTTTACTGCCTCTTGGTAGGCTTTAAGAATCAACTCCCTTCCTGCCAAAGCACTAACCAACATTAACAATGTTGAGCGGGGAAGATGAAAATTAGTCAAGAGGCAATCTACTACCTGAAATTGATAGCCCGGATAAATAAAAAGGCTAGTCGTGGCTTTACCCGGAACAATTTTTTGTCCGTTATAGGCACTTTCCAGAGCACGAACCGTAGTTGTTCCTACAGCCACTACAGATCGACCATCTTTTTTGGCCCGGTTAATTTCCTCGGCCGCTTCTTCGGAAATCATAAACTCTTCCTCCCCCAGCCGTTGACTCTCAACTTCCTCTCCTTCAAGAGGCTGGAAGGTAGCCAGGCCAACATGGAGAATAACCTTGACTAACGTTATTCCTTGCTGCTCAATTTTCTTAATAATCCGAGGAGTAAAATGAAGTCCCGCTGTTGGGGCAGCAATAGAACCCTCTTCCTGAGCATAGACAGTTTGATAACGACGCAAATCAAAGGGTCGCTGCTGCCAGTCCTCAGGAAGCCTCTTGATGTAAGGGGGAAGAGGGGCAAAACCAATTCTTTTTATCTCTCTTAAAACGTCAGGCCTATTAAACCTAAGTCTTCGACAACCCCTTAGACCAGCAGAGATAACTTCTGCTTCTAAAGAGGGCGAAAAAATAACTTTCCGACCTACCTTAACCACGCGGGCCGGTCGGCATAAAACCTCGGCTTCGTTAGATGTAAATAACTTCACTACTAGAAATTCAACTTTTCTCTCCTCCACCGTTCCCCATGTTCGAACAGGCAAAACCCGAGAAACATTGAGAACCAACACATCTCCAGGATTTAGAAATGAGGGCAACTCCCGGAAATGATGATGACCAATCACTTTAGTTTGGCGGTTGACAATCATCATTCGCGACGAATCACGCCGCCGAAGAGGTTGCTGGGCGATTAATTCTGGTGGCAGATGATAATCAAAATCAATTATTTTCATCTTTGGCAGTCCGTTTCGCAATCTAATTCATTGCTTTTGAAGCTTGAGAGCTATTCAATCTTCATTCAAAAATGCAAATGAGAAAAATCAAACAGATTAAATTTAACAAATAATTATAGCAAGAAAAAACAAAATAGCTTAGCAGCCAAATTTATGAATGAAGTTGAACAAAAAAATGGAAATAATCACCTCTAGTCTTGTCCAAAGGAGGATCTGACATTAGGCATTAAGCTCGCAAAGAATAGGTAATCATTTCAGGTGTAAATGCATTTTTCGGACTTTAACCATCTAAAGAGCAAAAAAAACAGCAAATTCCTTTCTTTATTTCTTTCTTCATAGACTCTTATATAAAAACCTCATTATTCGCCTGCCTTATTAACTTTTTTATCTACTATGCCAGCTCTTCTTTCTTTCTCCATGGTTAATTGCGGACTTTCTTAACCTTGCTCCTCAGCTATCGGTCTTACTTTTAATTAACACCAAGTCCTGCCAAGTTATCAAAAAATGGGCTTTGTCCCCAAGTGACGGGAAACAAAATCGAGAGAAAGGCGAAGGAAAATGTCGGAGCGACATTGAAGATTTAGCCTTCCGGAACCGTCCTTAGAGGGAACCCGGCCTCATCGAGTGCGGGCGCCGAGCGCGTATTGAGCCCGGCTCGTTTAGAGTTTTGAAACTCATATTAGCAGTGAATAAAGTCCAAAGGTTCGAATTGATCGGGCGCAGTTCTGCCGGCGCCGGGAAGGGGGGTGAAGGAATGGCCTTAAAAATCTCGACCGAAGCGGAGACATTTTCCTTTGCCTTAACGTAGTAACTTATTCCCGTCACTTGGGGACAAAACCAAAAAAAATCCTCGCTGGTGATTTGATTTGGATTACTTTTCGGTTAGAATTTAAATGATTTAATTCGCAAGATTGACTTTCATCAACCTTATAGAGTAAACTTTTATCACTTCAAAAAGGAATCAATATTCATGGATGCAAAGAAGGATCAAGAGGCCATAAAAGCTAAACTCGATTCAATTCTTTTTCCCCGAACTAAAGCTAAGTCATTCAAGATCACCGTCCGCTTTGGTCACCATCTATCAGTGAGTTATAAAAAAGCAGTTGACTTAGCCCAGCGGAACCCTACTTATACTGAAGAAGGTGAAGGCGAATGGAAAAAACACGAGGCTACTTACACTCCTGAGGAAGTAGAAGAGCTCTTTCAACTTTTTAATTTAGTCCACGAATGGGAAGACACTGAAATTTTAGTCAATCACAAAAAGATCCCCTATGGCCACCAACTTTGGCTTCTTCTAATGTGGTTCTATCGTATTAAATAATTTTCTGCCCTTCCC
>Ga0190360_1000287_pt1 | contig 28401 bp, 29 predicted proteins | sample 48721834_MG_FD_161271 | JGI IMG/M metagenome (GOLD analysis project Ga0190360, IMG submission 161271) | Hydrothermal vent microbial mat bacterial communities from Southern Trench, Guaymas Basin, Mexico - 4872-18-3-4_MG | ecosystem: Environmental > Aquatic > Marine > Hydrothermal vents >...
CGTAGCCCCATCGGTGATGACCCGGATACCCTCATCACTATAGGTCATAAACTGATATGTTCCGCCACTATCAGCCTCGATCCGCCCCGTCCAACGCACGGAGAAGGTATCCGGGTTGATGGTTGGGTCCGGACTGAGGGGGTTGGTGGAGCTGATGCTTTCTCCGTAAAAACCGTCACCATCGAGATCCCAATTGCCGGTAAGGTCGGCGTAGAAGTAGTCGGTGGGAGATTCCCGATATATGTAGTAATGGCGATTTGGCCAACACATCTTCATCGGAACATCACCAACGGAATCAGCAGGATCAGCAGGATCGTCCGGATCGGGGTCGCCTATCAGAAGGACATACCTTATGCCTAAAGGAATATAGTTATTTATCAGCCACTGCCTTATCTTCTCCGCGGTGCCGTTTGGAGGCTAGCCGACAAGGGAGCCGTAGTCGGTTTCGGTAACAACCTGCACGGTGTACCCTAAGGATGTTTTGTGATTGATGAAATTGGTCAGTTTGGTGCTGTTTGTAACGATGGCGTTGGTGGTGATGATCACATAGTCGGGATCCTTTACCTCTTTTTCGGGATTCTTGGGTGGGACATAGCGATACCATTTAAGGGCTTCTTTGAAATTGATAAAGCGCTTCTTCGCTTCCTCATCCATCAGGGTGTCTTTAAGGAGCGGGTTTGTTCGAAATACCTTTGTTCCAATCCGCTTGAAGGTAAGGCGAACCCGAACCGATTTTATCAACCGCAGTTTTCCTGTTACCGGGTTATACTGGATGGGCGTAAATCCTAAGCGGATGAACTTCCATTTGCGCATCTGAGATTTAGCGAGGATCGTTACTGGCTTTGCCGGGAAGAATCCGTCTTTCCCGTAGATCTTCATATTCCGCCCTTTGACGATGTCCTTTCCTTCTCCCCAGTCGACGAGCTCCTTGTCATCAACCCGTGCTCGCATAGGTGGTGCCGGCAGGATGTTGTGCCTTCCCGGCAGGTTAACTTTTTCTTCCTCTTCCAGGGTTAACTCGATAGTTTCCCAATCGATATTCGGTGGTACAGCCACCTCATAGATCGCGAAGGGAAGTATGGGATCACCGGGGGAACTTGTCGCAGTAAACCCCCTCATCTCTATTACTTCGCCGGTTTGAGTTTCTCCTAAGCTTTTATACCTGGTGGTCCTGATCTCGTAACTGCCCGCTCTGAGAGAGAGGATTATCTTCCCCGGTACGCGACGGGTATCTCCCTTGTAATCAAAGGGACGTATCTGGGCAAAGAGAGGAAGAGCGCTCACCATAATCAACGCCGCGAGGATAATGAGCGTCCATCTGGCAGAAAATAACCTCCAATGCACTGATTTTGTGTCCATTTTACCCTCCTACCAATTTAGGTTTAATGGCTTTAATATCAGGAAGACATTAGGTAAATGTTAAATCTATCAATTAGATGAAGAAATTATATTGACGAAATAATCATTTGCCAAGCAAAATTTTTAAAATATTATATTTTTGGTAAATCTTAAATCTCTACTGATGGGAGGGACCGCCAATCAGCTTGAATCGTTTATTAAGACAAGTGAAGACTGATACCTTAAATTACTGTTTATCGGCTGTAACTCCCTCTTTTTATTTGTCGTAATTTATCCCTTGACAATGTGATTCCCTCTCTGGTATTCCTTTAGCAAAAGGAGGGGTTCAAATGGCTAAAAGATCAAGTGGCGGGCTTATCGTAGCCCATATATTTTTTGTCGTTGGTTGCTATGTCATTACCTGGGGGATAAAGGGCTCGGCAAGCTTTAAGGCAGTCCTCACAGATCCGCTTTTCTGGGGCTTGATTGCCCTCCTCGGGGGCTTCTGTACTATCGCTGTATGGCGGAGGGGAGCGAAGTAGCAGGATCAATAAATATTATCCTCTAACTCCTCTAAGAAAGGGTGGTTACGGGTTTTCTGTTCCTTAATTAATGGGGGGAGTTTTTATCCTCCGAGGTATTTTTCTGGGAGAGAAGCCAGAGACATTTCTCTCTCCACCCGCACTTCCCGCATATACGCTCGATATCGGAGCTATTTTTCAGCCTTTCATTGGCAAGATAAAAGATATCTTCAACTTTAACCTTCGCCCCTGCCTTTAAGCCCAACCGCCTTAAGATATATCCATCTATCTCCTTTGTCCTCTCATCAGAGTCTGGGTTCCGCCTGCATATCCCCTTCTCTTGGTGAGGGCAAGAGAAACAAATAACATCACATCTATCGATTATCTCTATTTCCAGATGGGGGGAGGAATTTATCTCCTTCACCACTTGAGCCATATTAGCTACGAAATCCCGGCTGTATCCATATCCTTGGAACCCCTGAAGGCATAAAAGGTGATGGGCTCGGATGCGCATATTATCAGTATTTCCGATGAAGGTACTTCGACCTATCCACCTCCCCGTTATACGAAGCCTTGGGAAGGATAGAAGTACTAACAGCGGCAGCTATAACTGCTTTCACCAGATCGACGAGGATGAATGGTATCACTCCTTTAACCAGTGCCTCTAAGAAACCAGCTTTTATAGCAAATGCCAGAACAGTTGCCCCAAGGAGATAAATAACCCCCACCCCAAGCATCATATACTTCAGCTGAGAGAGGAAGCTACGAGCGGAGATATATCTATCTATATATCGCCCGATTATCAGGGGAGCGATGATAAAACCGATGAAATACCCTCCCGTAGGAGAGATGAAGGTGGCTAAGGAACCCGATGCCCCCCCGGCGAACCAGGGCATTCCAGCTATCCCCAAACCCACATAGATCATCTGACTGATCGAACCAAACAGTCCGCCACAGACTACCCCACTTAGGAGGACGCCTAAAACCTGACCGGTGATGGGCACCGGGGTAAAGGGTAAGGGGATGTAGATCCGGGCTAAAAGTCCGGTTAGGCAAGCCATCCCAAATGCGAGGATGAGCTTATTTGCCGCGGTTAAGCTATAACGCCATTTAAAAAACAGGTATCTTGCCCTTAGATATCTTTCGATTACTGCTACTTCCTGCATCGTCTCCTCCTTCTTTCACTACCAAAAATCCAGTTTATAATACCCCGGAGGTTTTCAAATTTGAACTCCTAAAAGCTTGAAAGCCTCCTATTCATTTGAGGCCGGTGGAGAGAGCCTCCGCTATTAATCCAGCGATTGGAGGAAAAAAGAAGGTGCTCGCAAGACGGATCAGGGTGAACCTCCAACCCAATATTCCCACTTCCATCGGTAGGCGACTAACTGCCCACAACGACCATCCGGTGAGGAAGGCAACCATAGTTCCTATGCTTGCGCCAGAACGGAGGAAGACAACCACGATAGGAAGGCTGACATAGGGTCCCCCCGGGGTTAGCGCCCCAGCAACGGTGCCGATCAGTATCCCCCTGATGCCTGCCTCCGCCCCTATCCACTGTGAAAGGAGCTCTCGCGGGAGAAGGACTTGCACCATACCAGCCACTATGAAGGCGAGGATAAGTAGGGGAAGGATCTCCACCGTCATATTAAAAGCGAGCCTCATCCCAACAATGTGCTTCCCTTCCCCTTTGTAATACCCTACGAGGAGAAGAACCAAAGCGAGTATCGCCATTATGATCGTTGGAAGAAACATATTGCTACTCCCCCGTTTCTTCATCTTATTTTGTCCTTCCACGGTCTGCTACACAGAGTAGTTTTCCAAACTCAAACTTATTTTCCTTCCTCCAAACAGTATATCAGAGATAAAGGGAGAAAAACACATTCCCTTCCGGTGGTCGGAGTAATCCCGAAAGCCCTTCTTATGTACGGCGTTATGGCTCTCCTACCATCCTGGTCAACGAAGAGGATGTGGCGAGAGTCGAGCCTTCTGAAGGGGGTTCCTGTTGTCGGATATACACTACCTCTTCCGGGGAGGTGCGAGGTGTCCCTCCGGTGGAGATGATCGCTTATGCTCTCTCTTCCGCCAACCAATTAGGCTCTGGTTCCGATTCCAGCTAAAGAAGAGTTTCTGTTTTTCCGTTTTACTTTCGAGAAGCTATAGGTCCTTTCGCCCTTTTTTGATAGCTGGAATAATCCTCCGCTCGTCAGCTGGGATAATATCTCTTTCTCCCTCATATGGTGATCGCTGAAGGAAAGGATGCCGTTAGGCTTCAATACCCGATATAGCTCAGCGAGTAGTTCAGTTGGGTTATCTATCTCGTGGAAGGTGTCGTAGAGGAGGATGACATCAATGCTTTCGTCCGGCAAATCCGTTTTGCAATCGGAATGGATGGTCTCAACATTGGTAAGCCCTTTCTTCTCGATGATCCTTTGAACCCTCTCAATTGCTAACGGGTTGATGTCAAGGGCATAGACCTTACCCTTCTCCCCTACCAATCTTGAGGTGGGGATGACATAGCTTCCCGGTCCTACTCCATAATCGAGCACACTAAAGCCGGGCTCGATCCCCACCTCTTCCAAGATCTTCATTCTCGGTAAGAGGAGGTCGCGCAGCTTGAACGAAAGCGCCATAAGTTTAAAACTAAGAGCCGATCCCTGCTTTTTCATCCTTCTCTGACACACCGGCAGAATCCGTGGTAGTTAGCGCAAATCCCACCCATCAAAGAGAACAAGCCCCAAAAGAGAGGAAGGCCAAAGATATGAGATATGGTAGGTTTTGCATAAGGTAGAAGGTATATTCCCCAGGTAATGAGGAAGCATCCGAGGATGATGCAGGTATGGCCAAAGACGAGGAGAGCTGTCCTTCCCCCTCTAAACCCTAAATAGATGAGTGCTACCCCGATGGATAGCATTACTACTCCTCCGGGGCTTCCTTTCGAGAGATTGATCATCCCGAAAACCGCCAGAACAATCCCCAATATCAAACCAACTAACCCTTTGGACTTCATATTATCCTCCTTAATTCGATTCTTACTCGTTTACCGCATATATTTGAACGATTTTTTTGACAAAATGGTTTTAACTTTTGGTTTTTGACATAGACGGAGAAGTTGGGATTTCCCTATAATCGTGAGACTCATATTTACCGTATGTATCCCATGGCCCCCTTCTTTCAGGATCACCTTCTTTTTATTACTGCATTTCCAGTTCTTGAATATCTCTTCGCTTCCGCTATGGTCTATAATCTCGTCTTGTGCTCCGTAGATCAAAAGGAGCGGTTTTTTGATGAGTTTGGCATTTTCCGCTGATTTATCCATAATTTTTCTCGCGCCTGTGAGGTATCTCATACTGAACTTCTTGACGATAAGGGGATCTTTAGCTCGCGCTATAGCCTCTTTTCTATCTTCGGGATGCCTTATCTTCCTCGGGTCTCCTTTCATATCCACGGTAAGGGCGGATGGGCGGAAGATGTAGTTGAAGGCATAATAGATGTAGGTCCAGAAGGATGGTCCAGATCGCTTTGAATAGCGATAGGCAGGATTTATTAGGATGACGCCGGCAATCTCTCTCCCCAGGTCTGCTCCAAGCTGGATGGCTATAGCACCCCCCAGGCTGTGCCCGAACAAAAATAAAGGCTTTTTCGGGTGTTTTTCCTCAAGTTTTTTGACGAAGTCCCTGAAGTCTTTTAGGAGTAGATCAAAGTCCGAAATATCCCCTCTTTTGCCTTCGGAGTATCCCGTACCCCGGGGATGGAGGATATAGAGGGCGAAACCTTCTCCTGAGAGTAACTCACCCAATTTATTGTAATCTCCCTCTCTTATTCCGCCGATGCCCGGGGTAACTATTACTATCCCGCGGATCTCCTTCTTGGAAACAAACTCTTTGTAATAGAGCCTTAATCCGTCTCTTGAGAGGAAGTAGTGAGGATCCCTCTCTTTCGGCGAGAATGGAGGCTTAACCATTAACTGACTGAAGGACCAAGCAAAAAGCATTAGGCTTATAAAGATGACTAAATATTTCCCCATCGTGATACCTACCGGTAATCGTTTCGGTAGTCATTTCAGCGCTCTTAAAAGATAAGAGAAGTTCTCTCCTTTTTCAAGGTTGAAAGAAGTAACTTAACCGGGTAGTTATAGATTTTATCCTTGACATTCTAAAGGGGGAACGGATATATTCGCCTCATCTAAGAACTACCAGATCATAAAGATGGTAGTAAGCACTGTGGTTTATATTCTGGACAAGTGATAAAAATTTAGAGGAGTATTCAATGAATAAATCTCGCGTTGTCGGGATATTTTCGATTTTGAGTGCCCTTTTTTATCTTACGGTTGGTATATCGCATTTTCTTATGCCGCCGGAACAGCTACATTTCGCTCATGGAATAACCGCTCGTTTCTTCTTGTCTTTGTCGAAAGACGCAACCTTCTTCCACATTCGCTACTGGTCATTCGTGATTGGCTCCCTGTTAGCGATGGGTGTTTTTATCTGTGTGCGTGTTGCTGAATCCGATTCACTTTTATATAGGATAACCCGTATGTGGGCGATAATTGGTCTCGCTTTAACAGCAATAGATTTTTCCCGGATGCATGCCACTGCCCTTCGCCTTGCTGGAGGATTTTCCTCTTATTCAGATGCGGTGAAGGATGTAATTACAGCCTATGGGATTGATCGTTTAGATGCTTATTATGGGATTTCCTTCAACTTGATTGGGATTTACATATTTTATCTAAATTATTTGAGTATTCGCTCTCGATCTCTGCCAAGGTTCTTCAATATCTCATAATAGCGCTCAGTCGCTAAATCGCTTGGTTCCCCCTTTTTGCAGAAGGAAAACGCAGACAACTTCCGATTGGGATTTTCCACCACAATCTTACCACTTACTACCTTGGCTTCTAAAACCTTGAGTGCCTCCAGAAATCTCTGATCCTTCTTCGCTCTTTCGTAGAAAGAGAGGACATAGACATAGAAGAAGAGGTTATATCGAAAGAAGGGATACTCAACTTTCATAAACAAGGTACCGATTCCGAAATGACAGGGACCGAGAGGCTTGCGTGTTACCCAATGATCGAGCAAGAATTCCACTGCCCTGTCAAGGCGTTCATCCTGGTTGAGGAAATGTGTAAATCTGAAAGCGTCTAAAACCTCCAGCGTTGGACCAGGATTGGAGAACTCGGTTTCTGGACCCCTCCCAAAGCTGGACTTTTTACAACGCCAACCTCCATCATTGTGCTGAATTTCCAGCAGGTGGTCAAATGTTTGCTTGAGCCTGCTGTCGTTAGCATAACCTAATCGGCAAAGGATCCGAGCAGTAGTAGCTGTATAACAGGGATAAAGCGTTCCAGTCGGAGCAAGCCTAAATCTCCCATCTTCCCTCCATGTTTTAAGAATGAGATCGGTAGCACCTTTAAGAATCGGGTTGGAAAGGTCAACCCCCAATTCGCTAAGCATCAAGGTACAGGCGAGGGTGCTGAAAGGATGACCGACAGCCAAACGCCCATCCGCACTAGCCCAATAATCCCCTCCGTTATCATAACGTTTTGCTATTATTGCCTCCACATCAACTCTGTATCGCTCTGCAACTGTCATAGTATCCTATCTCTTAAAATTCTATCCCTGCATTGGTTTAAGGGACGGGTATAGTATTTCCAGCAGAAAAGAAGCTTTTGCGAAGCAAAAATTTGGATGAGAGCCGTAAAGATCTTTATCCTTATCTGTCGTTTCCCTGGTGTGGGTGAACCAAAGGAACTTTAAGGGAGTTTAAAATAAAGTAATGGCTCCCCAGGGTGGACTCGAACCACCAACCCTCCGGTTAACAGCCGGATGCTCTGCCAATTGAGCTACTGGGGAACCCCCTCGTAATCTATACATCAGCTCTTTCTGAAAATCAAGCCCCTTTTTCGAGAATTTAACCCTCTACCCCGTTAAATGAATCTACCCTCCCTGGAGCCAGAGAGGGTAGATATTCGGTCCTTTCCTTCCTTTCTTGAGTTAGCCTTCCTTTTCCTTTCCTGCTTCTCCCGCTTCCTCAGTCAGTAAGGGGTTTTCGGAAAGGAAGCGATCGATATCGATGCTCGGCGCATATTCCTCGAGCACCTTCCGCTGAGTCTCCCGTCTTACCGCTATCGGGACCGCTGCCCCAGGGGCGGGGAAGAAGATGCTTCCGATGTCGTTTTCCAGGATGGCAAGAAGCTGAGAGAGGATTACATCGCGGGAATCGGGAAAAAGAGGGGCTACCTCCAATTTATAGGTCCAATAGGTACGAGCAAGGTCGATAAACGGTCCCTCAGAGAGGGAGTAGTTTTCGGCAAGGGTGGTCCCCAACTTCTCCTTTATCCGTTCCTCAGGACAGAAACCCTCCCCCTCAGCCACTTTATTGAAGAAATAGCGGACGAGCGCATTGAAGGCAGTCTCGATAACCCCTTTCTCATCATCCGCTATCTCCCGTGAGACATTGGCAAGGAGGACCTCTTTGTCCTTCTCAGTGAGCTTCTCCCCGATAAAGAGATAAGCAGCACTGAGTTCATTCATCCACTCCTCCAAATTCATTTGTTCCCCTTTCTTAAATATTTAATGGGATGCAATGTAAATTTTTTAAGGTAGAGTTTTTGTTTCCCGGCTCTTCCTTTCTTTTTTTATTATTCCATTTTCTTTTTCAGATCCATCAACACCAATTTTGATATCGCCTTCAGGGTAGCAAAGACGCCTATCCCCTGAATAGCCACCGCCTCGAAGACAGGTTCTCCCTTTACCACCAGCTTCTTCTTCATCTCCTCGACAGGAACGATGTTTGGAAGGTCCCGCTTGTTCAACTGGAGCACATAGGGGATGTTCATTAGGTCATAACCGCATTCCTTCAGGTTATCCTGGAGGTTCTGGAGCGATTCCAGATTGGCGTCCATCCGCTCCACCTGGGAATCAGCCACCATAATGATGCCATCTACCCCTTTAAGAATGAGCTTACGGCTGGCATTGTAGAACACCTGCCCCGGGACGGTGTAGAGATGGAGCCGGGTGCGGAATCCCTTGATGCTACCCAAATCCAAGGGAAGGAAGTCAAAAAAGAGGGTACGATCGGTTTCAGTAGCAAGGGAGATGAGTTTTCCTTTAAGATGAGGACTCGTCCTTTCGTAGATATATTGAAGATTGGTGGTCTTACCACCGAGTCCAGGACCGTAATAAACGATCTTACAATTTATCTCTCGTGAGGCATAATTTACATAAGTCATAGCTTTGCTTCAGCCAATTTGTTTCTCAGGATAAGCCCTTAGCTTTCTCCACCACCAAACAGGCGTTCGATATCCTCGTCGGTAATCTCGGAGAAGGGGGACTCAAAATCCTTTCTTACCGTTTCCTTCTCCTTTGATATTTTCTCCATAATCTGGTCGAATATCCTGGTGAGTTCACCACTTGCCTTCTTTACCCTCAACCTTACCAACCCGAGCGAGGAGCGCTGGTCGAAAATGACCACCAGGATGATCCTGTTCGCCACAATGGAGATGTGAATGTTATCCCGCTCTCCTTCGTGAAACAGGATATTGAACTCCCGTTCCCCGATCAGCCGTGCCAATCCATCGGTGGCTGCCACATTTCCTGCAGTGAGTGAAGCGAGCGAAGTGGTATCCAGATTCTCGATATCCCCGGTTGCTGCTATCTGTTGCCCGTTTTTATCAACGAGGAATACGATCTTGGCGTGGGCTTCCTCCCGCAACTTGGAGATTACCGCGTTGAGCTTATTGAAATCCTCTTCGTAGATAAATAAATCACCCGCTACCATTCCTCATCCACTCCCAATAAGTTCCCTCACATTTAACCATAATATTTTACCAGATTCAATCCTCTTATCCAAGGCCTCTCTTTCTCTTTGGGTTTCGATTGAAGCTTCTCACAATATGTTATTATAATATCAAATAATAGAGAAAGGCAAATGTCGAAGGAAGAAAGGCTTGAAGAGCTGGTTGAAAAGCTGGTTCACTCCCCTAAAACTGGGCGAGAGATTACCAAGGTGGAGGTTCTTCCGCAAAGGAAGGGAAGTCTCGCCCCCTTCCCGGAGAAGATACCGGAGCGGATCGTCTCCGCTCTGAAGAAGGTGGGCATAGAAAGGCTTTATTCCCATCAGCGAGAGGCGATCGAGAGGGTTTTGGCGGGGGAGAATGTGGTCATTGCCACCCCTACCGCATCGGGCAAGAGCCTTTGTTATCACCTTCCCGTCCTTATCCGGATGCTCGAGGACAAAGGCTCTCGTGCCCTTTTCCTCTTTCCCACCAAGGCGCTCTCCCAGGATCAGGTGATGGAGTTCAACAAGCTCGTCGAGACATTATCCCTACCCATCGCCTGCTACACCTACGATGGCGATACCCCGGCTGATGCCCGGAGGGCGATAAGGGCAAAGGGCAATGTGGTGGTGACCAACCCCGATATGCTTCATACCGGTATCCTTCCCCACCATACCAAGTGGCTTAAGCTCTTTTCCAATCTTCATTTTGTGGTGATCGATGAGCTTCATACCTACCGTGGGGTGTTTGGTAGCCATTTTGCCAACCTTATGCGCCGTTTCCTCCGGGTGGCTCGTTTTTATGGGGCGAAGCCCATCTTCATCTGTTCCTCTGCCACCATCGGGAACCCGAAGGAGCTTGCCGAGCAGTTGGTGGGGGAGCGGTTTACCCTCATCGATCAAAATGGCGCCCCCTCGGGAAAGAAGTACTTCATCTTCGTGAATCCCCCGTTGGTAAACCCTGCCCTCGGCATCAGGGCAAGCTATATAAATGAGGCGAGGAAATATGGAGGAAGGTTCATTTCCCACGGGATAAAGACGATAATCTTTGCTCCCAGCAGGCTCAAGGTAGAGGTGCTTACCCGCTACCTGAAGGAGGATTTCAGGGATAGATTGGGAGAGGAGGGGATCCGGGGCTACCGGGGAGGATATCTCCCTAAGCTTCGTCGGGAGATAGAGAGGGGGCTTAAGGAGGGAAAGGTGATCGGTGTGGTCTCCACCAATGCCCTTGAGCTCGGGATCGATATCGGCGAGCTTGAGGCGTCGATAATAGCGGGGTACCCGGGGACCATCGCCAGTACCTGGCAGGAGGCGGGCAGGGCGGGGAGGAAGCGAAATACCTCGGTAGCGGTGCTCATTGCCAGGAGCAATCCCCTTGATCAGTTCATCATCACCCATCCCGATTACTTCTTCTCTCGCTCCCCCGAGGAGGGAAGGGTGAACCCAGAGAATCCGGTGATCTTAGCCTCCCATCTGAAATGCGCTGCCTTTGAGCTTCCCATCGCCGAAGGCGAGGACTTGGGAGGAGAGATAGGAAAGGAGATACTCGATATCCTGACCGAGGATGGTTTCCTCCATAAGATGGGAGGAAGATGGCATTGGGCGTCCGATTCTTATCCTGCTCTCTCCGTCTCTTTGAGAACCGCTTCCCCGGATAACTTCGTGGTCATTGAGAGGGGAGAACGGGATAGAACCATCGGAGAGGTGGATTACGAATCTGCCTTCACCACAATTTATCCCGGCGCTATTTACTTGGCGGAAGGAGAGTGCTACCAGGTGAAGGAGCTCGATTTTCCAGGGAGGAGGGCTTATGTGGAGAGGGTTTCCGCCGATTACTACACCGAAGCCATCTCTTACACCGGGGTAAGGGTTCTCGATATCTTCGAGGAGAAGGAAGAAAAAGGAGTGAGGGTGGAGCAGGGTGAGGTGCGGGTTAACACCAAGGTAGCGGGCTACAAGAAGATAAGGTTTGAAACTGGAGAGAATGTGGGCTACGGGGAGGTGAACCTCCCGGAGCAGGAGCTTACCACTGAGGGGTACTGGTTTACCATTCCGGATGAGGTGATCTCTCGCTTCCCATTTTCGAGGAGCGAGTTGGTCGATGGGCTTCTCGGTATCTCCTACCTCCTCATCCATCTTGCAAGCTTTCTTCTTATGTGCGATGTCTCCGATCTCGGGCGCTCCATTGGCGACAGGGACGCCGGGTGGTTTGCCGCCTCTGGTGCCGATGGAAGGGGCTTTTACAGCTATGCCAAGGGTATCTCCCGTCTTGAGCCCGGGGCGATAGGGAGCTTTCGTCCCACCCTATTCATCTACGAAAATTATCCCGGTGGCGTTGGGGGGATGCCCTTTCTCTTCGATAAGCATAGCCTTCTCCTCTCCGAGGCGATGAAGATTATCGCTTCCTGCCCTTGCGAGATGGGTTGTCCTTCCTGCGTTGGTCCCTCCGCCGAGGTCTCTACCCGGGCGAAGGAGGTGGCGTTTCACATTCTCAAGGAGATAGGCGGAGATGTTTGAGCCGAAGGGGGAAAAGATAGAAAGGCTCCTCTCCTCACCCTACCGGGATATCCTGGGAAGGGAGAAGGAGAATATCACTCTAAGGCGGAGATTGGAGCTCGTCTTAAGGAAAGAGAGGAAGAGAAGGAGGGAAGCTTCTAAGGTGAACGAGCTTCCCGGTGAGTGGGTGAGTACCCCTTATGGTGAGGTGCTCGTGCGGGAGCGGGTCTATCCCTGGGATTATCGCCATGGAGATTTCCCCATAGGGCGGGCTTTGGAATTGCCGAGGCAGGCGATCTCTTTCCTTCTTCCCGATCTTTCCGCTGATGTTGATCTCTCCCAGTTCCTTTTCATCGATACCGAGACGAGCGGACTCGCTATGGGAACGGGGACCTACATCTTCCTCTTCGGTGCTGGCTTTTTGGTTGAGGAGGGGTTTAAGGTCGTTCAGTATTTCATAAAGGACTACTCCCAAGAGCAGGCAATGCTCCATCTTATAGAGGAGCTTCTGTCAAAATTTTCCCTCCTCGTGAGCTTCAACGGGAGGAGGTTCGACATCTCTCTCCTTGAGACGCGGTTCATCATAAACCGGATGGGGATGGAGCTTGACCAATTTCCCCATATCGATCTTCTCTATCCATCAAGGCTTCTCTGGCGGAGGGTGTTTCCCGACTGTCGGCTTATCACCCTGGAGCGAGAGGTCTTATCCTTTCTTCGTTTCGACGATATACCCGGAGAGGAGATACCCTGGAGGTATTTCCATTACCTCCGCACCGGGGATCTTGGGCTCGTTCTTCCCATCTTCGAGCACAACTTGCTCGACATCCTCTCCCTGTTAGCCCTTTTCTTCTTTATCGCTTCTCTTCTTTCCTCACCTGCTGAGCTTGCCCCACTTCTTTCCGCCGATTTCTCCGCCCTCGGCAGGTTCTTTGAGGAGCGCGAGAAATTGGAGACCTCGGTCGCCTGCTATCAAGAGGAGTTGAAAGGAGGGGGAAAGAGGGCTTATCAGGCGGCAAAGCGTCTTTCCCTGATATATAAGCGAACCGGGGATTATCCTTCTGCCCTTCCCCTATGGCGCCTTATGCGGGAGAGGATGGAGGGATTCGACCCTTTCCCCTACGAGGAGGAGGCGAAATACTACGAGCACAAAGCGAAGGATTATCAGCGGGCGAAGAGATTGGTGGAGGAGGCGATAACGAGATTTAAAGAGACGGAGTGGATACTTCCTCCAAGTAAAAGGGAAGAGATATACTCTCTACTCCACCATAGGCTCAAAAGATTGGTAAGAAAACTGACCACCCGAAATCAGGAGGAAGGCTTATAAGGAGGAAAGATCTGATCCTTCCCCCGCTTTTTTGCAGCAAGTAATCTTTTGTCTCCCTCCTCAAGAAGTCCTTCTGCTGTTTTGGCTGAGAAGTCGTCGGTCGCCACTACTCCGGCACTTAAGGTGAGGGTGAGCTTCTTCTGCTTGATGAAGAAACAGTGTTCCGTTACCTTCTTTTTGAGCCTCAGAGCTACCTTCAACCCGTTTTCCAGCTCAGTTGCCGGGAGGAGAAGGGCGAATTCATCCCCCCCGTATCTTGCTAGTACATCCCCCTGCCTTACTCCGTTCACCAGGATGGAGGCAACCTCGGCTAAGATCTTATCCCCGGCTAAATGTCCGTAGGTATCGTTTATCTTCTTGAAATCATCGAGATCGAGAATGATGAGGGCGAGCGGTTGAAGATAGCGGGAAGCACGGTTGAACTCGAGCTTAAGCGCTTCGAAGAAGAAGCGTCGATTGTAGATGTTGGTTAAGGGGTCGGTGATGGAGAGTCGCTTCAGCTCCTTGGTAAGCTCGGTCAAGCGTTCTGTCTTCTCTTTTAGTTTTTTTGTCAACTCAGTATTTTGTCTGGTAAGGAGGTATTTCCCCCGTGCCTCTTCTATTACCGGGGGAAGAAGCTCGAGGAAATTGAAATCTACCTCTTTCACTATGTAGTCATATGCCCCTTCCTTCATCGCCCGAACTACTGTCTGCTCATCTCCATGGGCGGTCATCACGATCACCGGGACATCGACATTCCGCTTCTTGAGCTCGATGAGGAACTCTATCCCATTCATTTTGGGAAGGAGAAAATCGCAGACAATGGCGTAAAAAGAGGAGAGGTGGGGAAGGGAGAGAGCATCCTCTCCGCTTTCCACCACCTCTACCTGATATCCCTGTTCGATGAGCTTCAGCTTGATGAGCTCAGCGTGGTCTTTGGTATCCTCGACCACGAGGACTTTTTTCTTTTCTTCCTCCTCCTCCACCTCTCAGCTCCTCAGTTTAAATCGATCCTCCAGTTTTTTCAGTCTGTCGACGATCCCACCGTACTCGAGGTCCTCATAGGGGAGCATCGCTGCTCCGAAGAAGCCTTGTTTTCTTATCTCGAGGCTCTTTCTCGCCGCTTCCTCCCTCACCGTGTCCCAGAATGGGTGGTCAAAGGCGTCGACGGGACCGGTGAGCTTTCCTCGATAAAGGGAGAAGGCGAGAGCGGATACGATGGGAGGTCCATCGAAGAAGGAGCAACAAGTACCGGTTTTTGCTGGAGTGAGCGGTCCAATATGGCTTCCCCGCATAAAGCCAGAGACATAGTGGGCGAGGGCAAACGGAGAAAGAACTTCGCCCGAAGCGGGAAACTCCCCTTGGACCCGGACAATCATTATCGGATCGTCCTTGCCCGTATACCTCCCAGCGATGTTCCTGAGTCTGGTGGTGCTTACCGAAACCGCTTTGGCGCCAGTAGCCCGAGAGCGAATCTCCTCGATGACATAGCGTGAGGTATCCCGGAGTAGGGCGGCAATGTCGTAAAGATCCTCAGGGGCGTTGAGCTCGATAACTCGATCCCCCTCAGTGCAGGAGACATCCATAATAACAAAGGTGAACCCCTTGCCTATTTTCGGAGAAAGGATGAGTCCGGATGAATGCATTGGGTCGGCAAAGGCGAGATAGAGGGGCAGGTTGTAAGCACCTGGATCGGTTTTATCAGCAGCGAAGAAGATGAAGGGCTCAGCCGGACGTTCCTCGAACTCTATCTCAGCAACTGCCGGTCCCAATCCCTTTACATTACCAGAAAAGGCATCCTTCAGGAGATCCTGCCCTGCGGCGTAAAGCCCCTCTTCCCTTGCTACCTCCGTTCCCGCAGCGAACGCCTCCCAGGCGAGTCGATGAACATCCTCGTTTGAGACGCCATGCTGGTGTACCATTAGAATGGAGATATCGTCTCCGGTATAACTCACATAATAATCGGATAATAGTGAGCTACCTTTTTCCCTTATGTATTCAGAAACCCTTTTTATGATCCGTTCGCTCGGCGCCAAATGACCACCGATACTTCCGATATCGGCTTTTATTGCTGTTAGCGTTGTCTTCATACATCCCTCCCTTCTTTTAATGACCACCTCAATTTGAAAAACGGTAAGAAAATGATACCATAAAAAGGCTATAAGCTCAAGTTGAGAACCTCAGCCAGAAGGAAGCTTTCAGGATGCGAATAGCGATCGATATAAGACCTCTCCTTCGTCGTCCCACCGGGGTGGGAAGATATCTTATAGGACTGATCGAAGCCCTCTCCCTTCTCGATGAAGAGAATGCCTATCTCCTTTTCACCAGTTCTCTTCGCGATAGGTTCATCGAAGGAAGCCTCCGGATTGGGGGAAACTTCGAGGTGCGGGATTTTCATCTTCCCGTACGGCTGGTTAATCTCCTGTGGCACAGATTGCGGTTCCCCCCAGTGGAGACCTTTTTAGGGGATATCGATATCGCCCATTCCCCATCTCCCCTGATAATGCCCACCCGGAAGGCGAAGAGGATCATCACCCTGCACGACCTCTATTTCCTCCGCCATCCTGAGCTCGCTTATGGTGAGATACGCCGGGATTATATACCGCTGGTGAGGAAGAGTGCGGTGTTCGCTCATTCTGCTATTTCCGTATCTCAATTCACCAAGAATGAGGCGGTAGAGCTTATCGGTATCCCCGAGGAGAAGGTACGGGTGATCCCATCCGGTGTCTCGCCCCATTTCTTTGAGCGGGTGGATAAGGGAAAGATCGTTCAGGTGAAGAGGATCTTTGGCATCAAGGGGAATTATCTCATCTTCGTAGGAGGAGGGGAACCAAGAAAGAACCTGCCATTAGCCCTTTCCGCCTTCAGGATGTTTCTTGGAAGAACCAATTTCCGCTTTAGCCTGGTTGTTATAGGCGGTCTTGGCAGATGGGAGAAAGAGATAATGAGTGAGATAGATCGCCTTTCCCTTTGGGATAATGTTATCCTAACCGGTTATGTGGTAGATGAATCTCTTATTCCACTTTATGCTGGGGCGGATGCCCTTCTCTACCCTTCGCGTTATGAGGGTTTCGGTTTTCCGATGCTTGAGGCTATGGCTGTTGGTACCCCGGTGATCGCCTCGGATACCTCCTCCCTCCCTGAGATAGCTGGCTCTGCCGTCGTCCTCCTTCCTCCGGATGACCCCGAGGCGTGGGCGGATGCGATGTACAGGTTGATTTTTGAACCTGAATTGAGGAAGGAATTGATAAAAAAGGGCAAGGAAAGGGCGAGGGAATTCTCTTGGGAGGAGGCGGCGAGAAAAACTCTTTCCCTTTATCGGGAGCTTATCTGATAAAATATAGTTGATGAAGATCGGTATTGACGCACGAGAGCTTCAGGGGAGACCTACCGGAGTAGGAAGGTATCTTAAGACGCTTCTCCTCCATCTTCCAGAGCTTCTTCCGGAATGTAAATTTGTCCTCTATCATTCGACCAGGTTTGCCTGCGAGCTTCCGAACTTGTCCCGGCTTACCTTGAGGCTCATCCCCAAAGGGTTGATCCCGTTGAACACCTATTGGGAACAATTTGTTCTTCCTCGTGAGGTAAAGAAGGACAGGCTATCCCTCTTCTTTTCCCCAGGCTATTTTCTCCCCCTTTCTCTTTCTCTCCCCCGGGTGGTGGCGATCCACGACATTTCTTTTGAAGCACATCCTGAGTGGTTTTCTCTTAAAGAACGGATAAGAAGACGCCGTTTCATCCGCAAGGCAGCAGAAATAGCCGATCTCGTGCTCACCGATTCCCGCTTCTCCAAGGAGGAACTCCTCCGATATTACCACCTGCCAGAAGAAAAGGTGAAGGTTGTTTACCTCGGGGTGGATCCTTTCTTCAAGCCCATCGATGACGAGGAGAAGCTGTCAGAGCTTAGGAATAAGCTCGAATTGGAGAGGGATGAGAAGATAATCCTCTTTGCGGGGAGCATCCTTCCCCGAAGGCGTATACCGGAGCTCATTCGGGCACTGCCCTTGATCCTTCGCCAGGTGCCGGAGGCGATTTTGGTAATCGCGGGTGAAAATAGGACCTTTCCTTACATCAACCTGCCGCTCCTCGCCTCCGAGCTCGGGGTGAGGGAGCGGGTTCGTTTCTGTGGTTTTATGGGTGAGGAGGCGCTAAATCTCCTCTATAACTTAGCCTCGGTCTTCATCTATCTCTCCGATTACGAAGGGTTTGGTCTTCCTCCCCTCGAGGCTATGGCTGTTGGCACCCCGGTGGTGACGAGCGATAGCTCATCTTTGAGGGAGCTCTACCAGGGGTCGGCGCTCCTTCTTTCATCTTTTGAGCCAAAGGAGATAGCGGATGGTGTGGTGAGCCTCCTCCTCGAGGAAGAAAAAAGAGATGAATTGATTGCGAAGGGTTTTTCCCTCGCTGAGAAGCTTAGTTCAAGGCGGATGGCGGAAGAGGTTGCCTCTCTTCTTAAACCCCTCTTAGGTAACGCCCTTGGTTAAGGTAAGCGTGGTAATCGTTAGTTATAATTCCGCTTCTACCATTCTCGAGACGGTGGCCTCCCTTGTTGATCCCCCCCCTCCTTTCCCTTTGGAGGTGATAGTGGTGGATAACTCATCGAGTGATGAGACAGTCAATTTGGTAAGGAAGAATTTCCCTGCGGTGAGGCTCATCTTGAACGAGCATAATCTTGGCTTTGCCCGGGCGAATAATATCGGAGCAAATGAGGCGGAGGGCAGGTTTCTCCTCTTTTTGAACCCCGATGCTAAGATTACCTCAAAGGAGCTTTCCTTGATGCTTAGTCGGATGGAGAAGGACGATGGTATTGGGGGGATAGGTCCTGCTATTTTTTCTCCTGATGGACGGTATGAGCTTTCCTATGGTTTTAAGCCCAGTTTTTTGAATGAGTTATATCAGAAATTACTTTCTTTTCTCCTTTCGCGAAGGAATATTCTCTCCCGTTTTCTGGCGAGAAAAAGGCTCGGAAGGGAACGGGAGGTTCCTTGGCTTACCGCCGCCTGCTTGCTCCTCCGAAGAGAGGCTTTTGAACGGGTGGCTGGATTTGATGAGCGGTTCTTCCTCTACTTCGAGGATGTCGATCTCTCGCTCAGGATCAGAGAGGCGGGGTTTTCTTTAATCTATTTCCCCGAAGCGATCGTTATTCATAGGAGGGGGGGAAGTACTTCTCTATTTCCCCTCTCGGTTGCCAAGGAGTACCGGAGGAGTCAACTTTATTTCTATGGGAAGCATTATGGAAAGGGAAGGTTGATCCTGCTTAAGGTTTATCTTATAGTCAAATTCTTCTTCGGGTTGCTTTTTTCCCTCTTGAGGTTGACGGGAAAGGAGCCGTTTTTCTATATCGAGATGATAAAATTTGTCTTGCGTTATCGGAGTGGGTGATGGCACGGATAGGCATCGACGCGAGGAAGATAGCCGATTTTGGTATCGGAAGCCATATTTACTTTCTCCTGAAGAACTTCGCCGAGGTGGATAAGGAGCATCGTTTCTTCCTTTTCGCCCATCCAGACGATGCCCATTATTTCTCCGAATTTCCTGCCCGGTTCGAGTTCGTCCCGGAATACTCGGGCAAATATTCCCTTGGGGAGCTTTTTTCCCTTTCCTACAAAGCGAGGAAACTTAGACTCGATCTCTTTCATTCTCCCCATTATGTGCTCCCCTTTTTCCTCCCCTGTCCCGCAGTGGTCACGGTACACGATCTTATCCATCTTCTCTTTCCCCAGTATCTTCCCCACAATTGGGCGAAGTTTTATGCCCGTTATATGATAGGAAGGGGAGTAAAAAGAGCGAGCCGGGTGATTACTGTATCCCATTCGTCGAAGAGGGATATACTCCGTTTCTTCCGGGTGCCTGAGGAGAAGATTGAAGTGATCTATAACGGAGTGGCGCCGGAGTTGATGGAGCCTTTGAGTTCTGAGGAACTCGATAAGGTGAGGCGAAAATACGGGATATATGAGCCCTTTCTTCTCTTCGTGGGAAATCTTAAGCCCCACAAGAACCTAAGGCGTCTCATCTCCTCTTTTGCTCGGGTGGCGGTACAAGTTCCCGAGCTTCTTCTGGTAGTGGTAGGGGATGAGCTTCACAATCATCCGGATCTGGCTCGTGAGGTTGAGGAGAAGAAGCTCAAGGGCCGGGTTCGCTTCTTCGGCTATACCGAACGGGGAGAGCTGAAAGGGCTTTATCAATTAGCGGAAATCCTCGTTTTTCCCTCGCTTTATGAGGGGTTTGGCCTTCCTCCTCTCGAAGCGATGGCAGTTGGTACTCCGGTGGTGGCGAGCAATGTCTCCTCCATCCCTGAGGTTGTAGGCGACGCTGCCCTGCTTGTGGACCCCCGCGATGAGGAGATGATAGCCAAAGGCATCCTTCGCCTTCTGAATGAGAGGGGGCTGAAGCAGGATTTGATAGAAAAGGGGAAGAAGAGGGCAAAGATCTTTTCCTGGCGCAAAACAGCAGAGCTTACTTTGGAGGTCTACAATCAGGTTCTTCGCTGAAATTGGATGAATTGCTTCGAGAATTTTAAAAGGTAGTGTTTTTGTTTTATTGATTTTATTTCCCTCTTTTGATAGAGTAAGCACGATTATTTTATAGGATTGACGGAAAGGGGGAATGGAGATGAGGAAGATAATTGAATGTGTTCCTAACTTCAGCGAGGGAAAGAGGAAAGAGGTAATAGATGAGATAGTGAATGCGGTGAAGGAAACCCCTGGGGTGCGGGTGCTCAATATATCCTCCGATCCCAGTCATAATCGTTCGGTACTAACTATGGTAGGTGATGATAAAGGATTGAAGCAGGCGGTACTCACCTTATTCGAAAAGGCGGTTTCCTTGATCGATCTAACCAAACATAAAGGCGAGCATCCGCGGATGGGGGCGGTAGATGTGGTTCCCTTTGTCCCGGTAAAAGGGGTGACGATGGACGATTGTATCGCCCTCTCCAAAGAGGTAGGGAAGGAGGTAGGGGAGCGGTTTAAGATACCGGTCTATCTCTATGAGGAATCAGCTACCACCGCGGAGAGAAAGAACTTAGCCAAAGTAAGGAAGGGGGAGTTTGAGGGCTTCTTCGAGAAGATAAAAGACCCCGCTTGGAAGCCCGATTTCGGTCCCACCGAGGTTCACCCCACCGCTGGTGTGGTGGCGATCGGGGCGAGGGAGTTCCTCATTGCCTTCAATGTGAACTTAGGGACGAATGATATCGAGATAGCGAATAAGATAGCCCGGGCGGTGCGTCATATCTCCGGGGGGTTTCGCTATGTAAAGGCGCTGGGGATGAGCCTTGAGGACAGAGGGATCGTTCAGGTATCGATGAACCTGGTTAATTACAAGAAAACCCCTATCTTCCGGGTGGTTGAGCTTATCCGCGCTGAGGCACGGCGCTACGGAGTGCCGGTGATCGGGAGCGAGATCGTGGGCTTGGTGCCGAATGATGCCCTTCTTGCTTGTGCCGATTTCTATCTCCAGCTTGAGGATTTTGATCCCTCCCAGGTGATCGAAAACCGGTTGGAGGAGGAAGGCTGACCCTTAAGCCTAATCTGTTCATAATTTAAGGGGGAGTTTCCCCCCCTTTTTATGCTTCGAAAGGTAAGGATGGTTTTGCTATTGGGCATCCCAGCAAAAATAAGGAAGCTTTCGCTTCCTTAAAATAATAATATGGTTCTCCTTAATAGTTATTTCTTGGAGAACTCTTCTATCGCCTGAACCATCGGCTGCATATACATCAGAGCAGGACCACCACCCATAAGCACCGCTTCGAAGCCAGCTTCCATCAGTTCGTCCTTGGTGGCACCTGCTTTGAGTGCAGCGTCCACATGGAAGGCGATACACCAGTCGCACTGGCAGACAATAGCCAGAGCAACCGCGATGAGCTCCTTTGTCTTCGGATCAAGAGCGCCCTTTTTGCCTACCCTTTCCATAAAATTTACAAAGCCAAGCGTAGCATCGGGGTACTCCTTCCGAAGCATAGCAAGCGAGTTGTGGATTTGATCCAATTTCTCCTTCATCTTACCCATGACATCCTCCTTTCTATATATTCCTTTGTTGGATTAACTCACTTCTTTCCCCCTTTGGTAACCTTTAAAATGAACCAGGCAAGCAAAATTAGACTAACGGTAGCAACCACGAGACCTATTATAATGCCTAAGAGAACTGGGTTCATAACTCTTCCTTTAGTTGTGTTGTTTCCTCTTTGGAGATGAATCGATAGCGGAATTCGGGGTCTACCTTCTTTACCACCTCATTCAAGGTATCCTCGTATTCTTCCTCAAACCAGTGGTAAAAAGAGGGATTTGGTACCTCTATCAGATGTATCCCTTCACGGAAGCCAAAATAACGGGTGGGCTTTAGCCATTGGTTGAAGGTGAAAGCATCTAGCATCTTCGCAACTTCGGCTAAGATCTTTTCCCAGGTCTTCTTCCCTTTTTCAGCCATCTTCTCGGAGAGATTGGGGGAGCTTCTTTTTTTTGGGGAAATTTTCCCCTTTATTTCCCTTTTCCGTGGGGTATTTCCTCCCACCTCCTCGAGGTCTTTAGCGAGGTCGGAGCGAAGGCGAGAGGCTATGTCGATTGAAGAGACAGCTTCCTCTTCTTCCTTGGGGGGCAGAGCTTTCTTTTGGGAGATATTGAGGAAATAGGCTTTTCCTCCAGATTCGACCACCTTTTCTTTTATTATCCCTTTTTTCTTCAGATCCTCAAGTGTGGTTCGGAGCTCCGAGGCGGAAAACCCCTTAGTGAGGAAGGTCTCCCCGATTATATTGCCGGGGATCGCTCTATCTTCGTTTAACGCCTGAAAATGAAAAAGGAAGAGGAGGAGTTTGAGCTCAGAGGAAGAGAGAGACCACATAAGCTCTTCGATCAACCTGTTGGGGATAGGAGTGATATTTATCTCCTCAAACCCAGAAAACCTATTACTCATCCTTCCTCCTTCTGCCCGGAGGTAATTTTATGCCGAGCGTTTTCATCTTCTTATGAAGATGGCTTCGTTCTACTCCAAGAAGTCTTGCTGTTGCGCTTATATTATAGCCTGTTTCTGTAAGTTTTTTCAAAATGAAGTCTCGTTCGAAGCTCGCCCGTGCCTCACGAAGGGAGGAGAAATTGTGAGATAAGGAGGAACTCGGCTCGGTGATGGCCAAACTTTTCCCCGAAAGAACGGTTTGCACATCCTTTTCTTCAATAGTATCCTCAGGCACCATAATTACCAACCGTTCTATGATGTTTTTGAGTTCCCGGACATTTCCTGGCCAATGGTACTCGGTGAGAGCAGAGATGGCGCCGAGGGATAACCTCTTCACCTTCTTTCCGTATTCGGCAGAGAAGAGGGTGATGAAATGGTCCGCCAATAAAGGGATATCCTCTTTCCTCTCCCTGAGCGGGGGAACATGGATGGGGATGACATTCAACCTATAAAAGAGGTCCTTTCGGAAGTTACCTTGCCCTATCTCTCTTTCCAAGTCTTTATTAGTGGCAGCGATCACCCGGACATCGACGGTTATAGCCTTTGTTTCCCCGACTGGCTCGAATTTACCCTCCTCGAGTGAGCGAAGCACCTTCGCCTGGGTTCTTAGGCTCATATCCCCGATCTCATCGAGGAACAGCGTCCCCCCGTCCGCCAATTTGAACTTGCCCACCTTGTTCTCGATAGCGCCAGTAAATGCTCCCTTTTTATGGCCGAAGAGCTCGCTCTCTATCAGCTCATCGGGGATGGCAGCGCAGTTCACCTCTACAAAAGGTCCCTCCCTCCGCAGGCTTTGATAGTGAATGTTTCTCGCCACCAACTCCTTACCCGTGCCGTTTTCTCCGACGATGAGCACCCTGCCATTGGTGGGGGCGGCAATCGCTATCTCCATCTTTAATCTTTTCATTGCCTCGCTTTCCCCGATCAGTTTATATCTCTTCTCTATCGTCTCCCTCAGCCGTCGATTCTCCTCCTCGAGCTTCTTCTGCTTTAAGGCGTTTTTTACCACCAAGAGGGTTTTGTCCAGCGAGAGGGGTTTCTCGATGAAGTCGAAGGCGCCGAGCTTGGTCGCCTTTACCGCTGTTTCGATCGTTCCATGACCCGATATCATCACCACTTGGAGGGTCTCATCGAGCTTTTTGATCTCCTCAAGCGCCTTAAGACCGTCCATTTTGGGTAGCCAGATGTCAAGGAGGATCACATCGTAATCCTCCCGCTTGAGTATATCGAGACACTCCTCGCCCGATGGGGTAGAGGTAACTTCAAATCCCTCGTCCTCAAGCACGCCAGCCAATGATGAGCGAACCCCTTCCTCGTCGTCTACGATAAGCACCCTTCCCTTCATCGTTTAGCCTCGGGGAAGCTCGATGACGAAAACGGCTCCCTGTGGTTTATTGTCTCGTACCCGGATGTACCCATGATGGTCAGAGACGATCCGGTCCACAATGGCAAGCCCCAGTCCCGTGCCTTTTGGTTTGGTGGAGAAATAGGGGAGGAATAGTTTCTCTTTGTCCGCCGGGTCTATCCCGGGTCCGGTATCGGCTACCGAGAGTTCCACCTGTTTCTTCTCCCGGTTGTATGAGGTAGCGATGGTAATCCTCCCCGATCCTTTCATCGCTTCGATCGCGTTATCGATTAGGTTGATGAGCACCCGTTTCATCTGTTCCTCATCGAGAGGTATCCGGGGGAGCCTCTCATCAAGTATAAGGTCGAATTGCACCTTTCCATTAGCCTCTTTATAGAGGGTTACGATCTGCTTTACCATCCTGTTGAGGTCGGAATTTTTCAGAGTTACCTCAGGCATCCGGGCAAATCTTGAAAATTCATCGACCAATAACTTTAAAGTACCCGCCTCCTCTATTATTGTTTTGGTGCACTCCTCGATTATCCGCGCTTCTTCGCTATCCTTTCCCTTGAATCTCTTTCTCAGTCGTTGGGCGGAGAGCTGGATCGGGGTGAGGGGGTTTTTTATTTCGTGAGCGATCCGTCGGGCTACCTCCCGCCAGGCAGCCACCTTTTGCGCCTTTATGAGCTTGGTGAGATCGTCAATCACCAAAACCATTCCCAAAGGATGCTTTTCCTTTTCCCGAAGGGTGATCAGGTTTACGCTTAACTTCTTCACTCCTTCATCAGTGGCTAAGGTAAGCTCCCGCGAGATCCCCCCTTCGTTCTGCTTTCTTCCCTCTTCAATGAGCTTTTTGAGTTCATGATACCTTTCTTCAGAAAATACCTCGGAGAAGAAGGCGTTCTCCGGTTTCCTCTCCTCCAGCCCGAGGATCACCTTTGCTGCCTGGTTTATGGTGGTTATCCTTCCCTTTCTATCAAGGGAGATTACCCCTGCGGTTATCGTCTCGAGCAGTGCTTCAATATACTGTTTCCGAGAGATGAGCTCTTTTGTCGCTCGTCTAAGTTCGAGGTTGGAACGCTCTAACCTCTCCTTGCTTTGCTTGAGCTCCTCCGTCATCTGGTTGAAGGAGTTGACCAAGATGCCGATCTCATCTGTGGTATCCACCTGTACTTTATAATCGAGGTTTCCCGCCGAAACCTCTTTTGTCCCCTCTGCCAATTTCTGGATGGGAACGGTTATCCCTTTAGAGATCCTGAGCCCAAGCCAGACAGCGGAGAAGATGATAAGCAGGGTGATCATCAGGATGAGAAGGAGGAAGTAAGCCTTTATGTATCCCTTTTGTGCCTTCGCCTGAGAGTAGTTCTCGTAGTAATTTTTTATCCGTTCGGTGGTAAACGCCCATTTAGGATCGACAAAGTAACCCACTACTACCCCACCAACTGCCTTCCCCTTGGGAGAAAGGATGGGAACGCCGCTTCTTATGAGCATTCCTTTACCGAGGGGGGTCCTCAAGGAGAACTCTTCGCCAGAGAAAAGTTTGGTTAAATATGGTTGGGGAAGATCGTCGATGAGAGCCAAGGGGATCCGTGGATTTACATAGGTGGGAAAGAGCCTCTCTTTCTTACCGTATATCTCCAGTAGGTCGAGGTGATATTCGGCGAGCTTCGGCTTTGCGACCCGCTCCTCGAGCCAAAACCTCTTGTTTAGAAGCTCCTCGCTCTCTATATATCGAGCAAGTTCTCGGGCGAAACTATGCGCCAGTTTCTCTCGCTCCCGATAGAACTCATCGGCTATGGTGAGGGAGGTTTTCGTAATGATATCCACCGGCATGCTAAAGGAGCGATCTATACTGGTGAGAATGAGGTTGCTCGCCCCGATAAAGATGATGGCGGTGGGTATGAGGGAGAACCCGATGAAGGCGATAACCAGTTTGGTCTTGAACTTCGAGCCAAGTACCCCCTTTTTCCGTTCGAGATAGAGCTTGATGATGTCCCTTAAGAGGACGAAGAGGATGACGAATACCAAGATGATGTTGATGTTGAGAATGGCGTAGAGGAGGAAGGGATTGGTGATGTCCACTGTAGCAGGACCAGTAGACCGTTTGAGGAGGTATTCCAAAGAGATGAGAATGCCGAGAAAGATGAGAAAGCTGAGGAGTATCAGTCGCCGGTTTCTTCTTCGCCTTTTTTCATCCTCAAGCTCGCTCATTTGAGAGTTCCCTTGAAGAAGAATGAGCGGCTTTTTCTCCAAAAGGTGGAGATATTCCAGGGTATAACGAAGAACCTTATCTTGGTCTTAAGGTCAGCCTTCACCTGGATATAATACCTTTCCCCGGGGGTAAGGGAAGAGGTGGAGAATACCTTCTCCTCAGGCACAGTGCACATAAATCTCTTCGCCTTTGAGAGCTCATCGGTAATGGAGAAGGCAGTAATAGTCCCATTCACCTGACGGGTTAGGGTAAACTGCTTGGTTAAACTGTTATATTTTGCGCTCGTTGTTATAACGGAGTGTTTGATCGTTTTTGCAGGGAATAGGAAGCGTGGCTTTTTGAGTTCCACCACATAGTCGAAATTAATCCTTATCCCCGAAAGAAGCTCTTGCTCCGTATCTCTCCCAAATCCATCCTTCAGGTTAAAGGAGACGACAAAGTCACCTCTCTCCACCCGGAACCTAAGATCGGCTATCTTTGGGTCGCTTCTTCCTCCGAGGAGAAATACAAAGAGAAAAATCGCAACAAGAGTTACCCTTCCCCTCATCGTTCACCGCTTAATACCAATTTAAGCAAAATATAAGGGGAAAGTAAAGGATAGAATTATTTGATTGGGTTATTCAGTAGAGGGAGCTTTTTCAGGAAGGAAGCCTTCCGACGCCGGTTGGATAAGAGGCAGGGGTAGGGTTATTTCCTCCCAGCTTTCTCTCTCCCTCAATATCTTCTGGACCAGACGGAGATGGAGTGAGTGTCCTGCTCTAAAAGCGACGATATGACCCAGGATAGGGGCGCCGAGGAAGGCAAGGTCCCCTATCGCATCGAGGATCTTATGACGGACGAACTCGTCGGGAAAGCGAAGCTTCTGATTGAGGATGGAGTCATCGCCGATAATGATCGCATTATCAAGCGAGCCCCCGCGGGCAAGCCCCTTTCTTCTCAATAGCTCTACCTCCTTCAAGAAACCAAATGTCCTCGACGGAGCTATTTCTTCAACGAAATTCTTCGGCGTGATGGGCAAGGAGAGGAATTGGCGTCTCACTAAAGGATGTTCAAATTCAATAAGGTAAGAGATCTTAAAGCTATCAGCTGGATAGACAGCGATACTTCTTCCCTCTTCGTCCACTCTAATGGGTTTTTTTATCTGGATATATCGCCTCGGAACAGGAAGTCTCTTGAACCCAGCTTGATGGAGAAGCCAGATGAAAGGTGCTGCTGAGCCATCCATTATCGGCACCTCACAGCTGGTGAGCTCTATAACGATGTTATCCACTCCAAGGGCATAGAGGGCACCAAGTAGATGTTCCACGGTAGATATTTGAACATCACCCTTCACAATGGAGGTAGCATGCCAGCTATCAGCGATATATTCCTCTTTTAGGGGGATTATGAGACCACCGAGGTCTACTCGCTTGAATAGTATCCCGCTTCTTGCCGGTGCCGGTTTTAGGGTAAGATTGACCTCCTGCCCCGAGTGGAGACCTATTCCCGAGCACCTTATTTCCCGCTTAATGGTCCGCTCTCTAATCATCCCTTCCCTTAAATGAAGAGAAGCAAATATTATGCCAATTTTTTAGTTCGGCATTATTCCTCAAAGTTCATTACTTATCAATAAATTGAAATGGTGATCTTCTACCCTCGCTATTCATTACCTCCACATCTGTGTCATTTTTGCCACACATCTCAACCCCTTACCTGTTGCAGAAAAAACACACCCTTACTTTCATTGACAGAGTAGAAAACTAATACTACAATAAAAGTTCATTAAAATGCAAATGATTAATCTAAAACTATGAAGCGAATCTTGGTAGTAACATCCGATGTGCCCTTTGTCTTCGGCGGACACCGGGTGATAGCTTATTCTTTGGTAAATGCTCTCCGAAGAGAAGGACATGCTGCTGATATCCTCCTCACTCCACAGAACCGGTTTGGGAGGCAGTTTTCCGCCTACATCGCCACCAGATTGACAGATGTGGAAGTGGGGGGAGATGGGAGGAGGATCGATCAGGTAATATCCCTTCGTTTTCCCTCTTATGCTGTTCGCCATCCCGCTCATATCTGCTGGCTTAACCATCGAATGCGGGAGTACTACGACCTTTGGGAGGCTTTTTCCGCTGAACTATCCTTCAGAGCGCGTCTTAAGGAGCGGGCGAGAAGATGGTTCATCCATAGATTGGATCGTCGCTTTCTGGGGAAGCTGACCAAACTCTATGCTCAGTCCGAGACGATAAGGAAAAGACTGGAGCAATTCGGGGGGATAGAAAGTGAGGTTCTCTATCCACCACCCCCATTTACCGGTTATCGCACCGACGATTATCAGAACTTCATCTTCACTGCGGGACGGCTTCATCCACTTAAGAGGGTGCGTCTTCTTATCGAGGCTCTCGCCTATACGGCGAGGAGTGATGTCAAATGTCTCATCGCCGGGGATGGCCCGGAACGAGAGGAGCTTTTTGCCCTGGTGAGGGAGCTT
>Ga0190360_1000289_pt1 | contig 28357 bp, 21 predicted proteins | sample 48721834_MG_FD_161271 | JGI IMG/M metagenome (GOLD analysis project Ga0190360, IMG submission 161271) | Hydrothermal vent microbial mat bacterial communities from Southern Trench, Guaymas Basin, Mexico - 4872-18-3-4_MG | ecosystem: Environmental > Aquatic > Marine > Hydrothermal vents >...
TTGATGGAGATGGAGACATAGAGCTTATTTCTGCGTGTAGTGACAGTTTCATTTATGTGTGGGACATACCCTCTAAGGGTCCGTGCACAAAGATGGAGTGGCCAGTGTTTCAGCATGATGAGCGTCACACAGGCACATATCCGAGTAATGGAGGAGTTGGAGTAGAGGATCGGGAGACAGGTCACGCAGGAGGATTATTCTTGAGTGCTCATCCCAATCCATTTAATTCAGAGGCTACTATTTATTATCGAGTAGGAGTTTCCACACATGTTGAGCTAAAGATATACGACACACTTGGCAGGGAGGTTTGTGTATTGGTAGATGGGGAGAGGCTTTCTGGTTCTTATAGAATCAGATGGAAAGGGAGAGACTTTAATGGCAGGCCTGTTACGAGTGGAGTTTATATCTTAAGGTTAAAGACAGATAAAGATGTTTTCAGCAGAAGGGTATTGGTTGTGAGATAGGATTTTTTATTACTGGTTAAGAAAATAGAAAACCACTACCAATAAAAGCATTGTTTTAATATATACGATTATTATATTAATCATAATGAAAGATTCGAGATTAAGAGTCGTGGTCATAGGAGGAGGTCCATCGGGATTGATGGCGGCTGGTCAGGCTGCATCAATGGGCGAAGCAACTACTGTATTGGAGAAGATGGATCGTCCTGGAATAAAACTTTCTATCACAGGTAAAGGAAGATGCAATCTCACAAATCAATCTTCTATTGATGAATTCATCGAACATTTTGGCTCGAATGGAAAATTTCTTTATCAATCATTTGCAAGATTTTTTAATGACGACCTTATAAATTTTTTTGAAGAATTGGGAGTGAGATTGAAAGTAGAGAGAGGCGGCAGAGTATTTCCATCAGATCATTCTGCACAAAAGATTTCAAATATACTCATAAGATGGTGCAGAGAGAGCGGTGCAGAAATAATTTGTAACTCAAGAGTAGAGTCTTTGATTATTGAAGGAGAGAGGGTAAGAGGGGTAGAGTACTTCTCAAAGGGTTTTCGAGGAAGTAAACGGATCTATGCGGATAGAACAATAATTGCCACTGGTGGATGCTCATATCCTGAGACAGGCTCTAATGGTGATGGATATAGACTGGCCAGCCTTGCAGGACACTCGATTGTAAAGATACGCCCTGCTCTTGTAGGCATTAATCTTGAAGGAGAAACACATCTCAGCCTGCAGGGATTGAGTCTTCGAAATGTTGTGGTTCGAATGATATCCGATGGAAGAAAAAGAGCAGAACTCTTTGGAGAAATTCTTTTTACACATTTTGGGGTTTCAGGGCCTGTGATTCTTACCATGAGCAAAAATATTGGAAGGGAGATCGATGAAGGTAGAGATGTTGTGCTTAGCATTGATTTAAAGCCTGCTCTTGATCAGAAGAGGCTTGATCGCAGGATCCTTCGTGATATAGAAAACAATAAGAATAAACAATTTAGAACTCTTCTTAAAGGGCTTTTGCCATCAAAGTTAATTCCTGTTTGTATCGAACAAGTTAAGATTCCTTTTGACAGGAGAGCAAACAACATTACGAGTAAGGAAAGAAAAAGGCTTCTATCCTGGTTGAAAGATTTTCGAATGAGGCCGATTTCTCCACGTCCTGTTTCTGAGGCAATAATTACGAGTGGAGGGGTCGATTTGAAAGAGATAGATCCAAGAACAATGGAGTCGCGTCTAATAAGAGGCCTCTATTTTTCAGGAGAGGTGATGGACATAGATGGCGATACTGGTGGATACAATCTTCAGGCAGCTTTTTCAACGGGATGGCTCGCAGGACGTTTGGCATGCTACTCAAAATAAAATCTTGCAGCAGATATTAATTGTTATATGAAATTCAAAATCCTACTTTTTAAAGGAGCCCAAAAGAATGAAACCTTTTTACATATTGGCTATTGTTGGGACTTCAAGGCCAAATGGAGTGGTAAGTATACTTGCAAAAAAAGTTCTCGAAGGTGCGAGTGCATCTGGTGGTAAAACAGAACTTGTGAATTTGTATAATTATAAAATTGATTATTGCCGCGGTTGCTGGGCATGTGAAACAAAGGGCAAATGTGTATTGAAAGATAACTTTAATTTAATTTTTGAAAAAGTAAAAAGGGCTGATGTTCTTGTTTTAGCAGCGCCAACTTACTGGTCAAATGTTCCTGGTATAATGAAAACATTTTTTGATAGACAATGTGGTCTTGGGATGCATCATGGAGAGGGAAAAGTTTTGTTTGGTATGCGAGTCCCGATTGGACTTGGACCGAAAAAAGAGATGAAAAACAAAAAGGTTGTATTGATCACTGCCTGCACAACTCCCTGGCCTTTCAATTTTATAATGGATGAAAGCCGTGGCACAATCAGGGCTATGAAAAATTATACTCGAAAGATAAAGGCAAAATTGATAGCAAAAATTATTTTCACCGATTCACGATTTATGAATATGAAAGATAAAAAACAAAAATATGAATATAAGGCTTTCAAAATAGGGAAAAATTTAGCAAGTTAAAATATGGGAAAAAACAATATGCAAATTATTAAAATTTTTCCAACAAACTGTTTTTTGCTTAGAACAGAAAATGGATATTTATTGATAGATACAGGCTATCCTGAGAAATATGGGATTTTTGTTAAAGAGCTGGAAAAAAGGAATATCAAACTTACGGCAATAAAATATCTATTGCTAACTCATTATCACGATGACCATACAGGTTTTGCAGCTGAAATAGTTAAAAATACAGGAGCAAAAATAATTGTTCATAAAAATGCAATTTCTCATTTAAAGAAAGGTCAATCTGTTAATCCGCTCTCAGGTGAGAATAGGAAGAAAAATTTAAATTTGTGTGTGAAAATGCTGAATCATATTCATTCTAAAATAAAGAGACGTGATTTTACTTATCCTCCTGTACTGATAACGGAAAAAGATCATATTGTAGAAGTAGACAATTGTGAGATTTTAAAAGAGATTGGAATAGATGGGACAATATTGTACACCCCCGGGCATACTGATGATTCTATTTCTGTTGTGCTTTCTGACGGCAGGGCCTTTGTTGGCGATGCGGCTATGAATTTTTTGAACATCTGCCGTATTAAATATCGACCGATTTATGCAGAAGACTTTGAAAAAGTTTACAAAAGCTGGAAAAAGATAATAGAATATGGAGCAAAAATAATCTATCCATCTCATGGGAAATCGTTTAGTGGGGAAAAGTTGGAAATGCAATTAGAACAAAAGAGAGGGGAATAAAGACTACAGAATATTTATATGATGTAACGTTCGGAACTCCGCGGTGCTTCGCACCTTGCCCCCTCTAGTCATATAACAGCGGATAAAAGGGAAATCAAAGATTTCCCCAAATTGCCTTCGGCAAACTTCTTTTATTCGCCGGACGTTATTTTGAAGCAACAGATAAAAAATTGTTTGAAATTAAAAGGCAGTAGTAGTATATTTTTAATTATAAGAAATTATGGAGGTGTTGCCATGAAAATTTTTCCACTATTACTATTTGTTCTTTTGATTGCTGGTAGTGTAACTGCTTCATCAGTTTCTGAGAGTCATCCTTTTTCTGTGCATGATATGCTTGCAATGGACAGGATCTCTGATCCTCAGCTGTCCCCGGATGGTAAATGGATAGTATTCACTCTTAGAAAGACCGATCTGGAGGCAAACAGAGGACGCACAGATATCTGGATGGTTGGCGTTGATGGAAAAGGGCTTCGCAGATTGACATCGCACCCTTCTTCTGACTGGAATCCACGCTGGTCTAAATGTGGGAAAAAGATATGGTTTCTTTCAGATAGATCTGGTTCTTCACAGGTCTGGACTATAAGAGTAGATGGTGGAGAGGCAGAACAGTTTACAGATTTGCCTCTCGATGTAGGGAATCTGGTAGTCTCTCCATATGGAGGCTATATAGCGTTTACAATGGATGTCTTTCCAGATAAAGGATGCCCGGGATGCACAAAGAAGAAACTAGATGAGATTAAGAATAAAAAATCAAGCGGTATTTTGTTTGAAAAGGTTTTCATAAGACACTGGGACAGATGGGAGGATGGACGTCGATCTCATCTTTTTGTAATGGAATGCAAAAAAGGAGGCAAACCGATCAAATTGATGAAAGGAATGGATGCAGACACTCCATCCAAACCATTTGGAGGGCCTGAAGAGATAACTTTTACTCCTGATAATAAGGGAATTATATTTACAGCTCGCATGGACAAAGGTGATGAACCCTGGTCGACAAATTTTGATCTTTTTTATGTTCCGATTGATGGCTCTTCCAAACCGGTATCGATTACCCAAGATAATGAGGCATGGGACACAATGCCGGTATTCAGCCCTGATGGTAAGAAGCTCGCATATCTGGCAATGGAGAGGCCTGGATATGAATCCGACAGATTCAGGATAGTGATAAAATCGTGGCCAGATGGAGAGAGCACAATCCTTACAGAATCGTGGGACAGATCGCCATCCACAATCGCATGGTCTGCAGATGGGAAGACTATTTATGCAACTGCTTCCAACCTCGGACAGAGATCTCTTTTTGCAATAGATGTCAAGACCGGAAGGGTCAAGACAATAGTTAGAGATGGAACTGTAGGTTCTATAATGCCAACAAAAAATAGAATCATTTTTGGAATGGATAATCTTAAATCTCCTGTTGAGCTGTACTCTGTTAGAAAAGATGGTAAAGATGTTAAATCGATTACAAACATAAATAGGGAAAAGTTATTATCTGTGCGGATGGGTGATTATGAGCAGTTTACATTCAAGGGATGGAATGATGAAATAGTATACTGTTATGTAGTCAAACCTGTGGATTTTGATCCTAATAAGAAATATCCAGTAGCATTTTTAATTCATGGAGGGCCGCAGGGATCTTTTGGGAACCATTTTCACTACAGATGGAATCCTCAGGCATATGCAGGTGCAGGATACGCAGCAGTAATGGTAGATTTCCACGGTTCTACGGGTTATGGACAGAAGTTCTGCGATTCCATTCGTGGAGACTGGGGAGGGAAACCTCTCGTTGATCTCAAGAAAGGGCTCTCAGAGGCTATAGAGAGATACAAATGGATGGATGGAGACAGAGTTGCGGCACTTGGTGCTTCTTTTGGAGGTTTCATGATTAACTGGATAGCTGGAAACTGGCCCGACAGGTTCAGATGTCTTGTTAATCACGACGGAAATCTTGATGAAAGATTTGCATATTATGCAACCGAAGAGCTGTGGTTTCCAGAATGGGATCACCAGGGCACTCCATGGACCAATCCTGAAGGATATGAGAAACACAATCCAGTTAATTATGTAAAAAGGTGGAAAACACCAATGCTTGTAATTCATGGGGCAAAAGATTTCAGAGTAGTAGAGTCTCAGGGAATGGCAACATTTAATGCTCTTCAGAGACTGGGAATTCCGAGCCAGCTTCTCTATTTTCCTGATGAAAACCATTGGGTCTTGAAACCGCATAATTCGATCCAGTGGCATGAAACAGTCATTAAATGGCTGGATAGATGGTGTAAGAATTAAAAAGGGGAGAAGTTAAAATGGAGGAGAAGAAAAAGGGCTACGGATTTATGCTTGTTTTGGTAGCTTTCCTTATTCTTGTAAGCATATCTACTCTTCTGCCGGACAAGAGTGCAAGCAAGGATTGTTTACTGCTCGGATATAGGGCACACTGTACGTTTGCGCCAATAAGCACGCTGATATGCATATTAGTAACCGTCTTGGCATATATGCTGATACGAAAGAAGTTTGTTGAAAAGAAATAGATTTTAATGTTTGATAAAGATCATTGATTTTTAAGACCAATCCTAATGTTGGAACAGTAAAAGTATAACATAGTATTGGTAATTTAAACCCAAATCTATGACCTTTGGGCAGTAGGATAGTATTTTTGAAAGTTGTTTTGAGCATCTCCATAAAGATTTCGGGGAATTATGCGGGTTAATCGTATTACTATATAGAGATGTGTTATGTCATAATCATTTTTTATAGTATCGGGAGGTATATGATGAATTATCTAATATTTGTAAAAAGGCCAGTCAGACATTACTCGCGATACATATTTTTGTTTTTCTTTTTAATATTTGTATTATTGGTTTTAGACCCACAGTATCTTTATTGTCAAGAGGTTACAAAGGTAAGGATTTCTGGGAAGGTTGTTGACAGGTTGACTGGTGAGCCAATGGCATATGTAAACGTATTTCTATCCAACACAACAATAGGAACAACCACCATGCCTGATGGAACATATTCAATTGACCATGTACCGATGGGAACCTATGATATTGTTGTCTCTATGATAGGTTATGAATTAGTCAAGAAGAAGGTCTATTTAAACATGAAGAAGGAATATGTTTTCAACTTTCGTCTTAAACAGAAGGACATCGAATTACCAGCTGTAACTGTTAAGGGTGAAATTCCAAAGAAGTGGAGGAAAGATCTCAAGAAATTTACAAGATTGTTTCTGGGAAACACTATTAATAGTTCAGAGTGTTCTATATTGAATCCGGAGATAATTGATTTCAAATTGGACAAAGAGAAAAATGAATTTTTAGCAATTGCAGAAAAACCGATAATGATTGAAAACAGAGCACTGGGTTACAGAATAGAATGTTATTTGCGTGATTTTAGATATAAGCGAACAGGTAGAATAGTGAGGTATAAAACATTTTTAAAATTTACCCCCATGAAACCGGAGAATGAAAAGCAGGAGATTTACTGGAAAGAGAACAGGTTAAACACATATATTGGTTCTCTTAGACATTTTCTTGCTGCCTGGGCAAATGGATGCATAGAAGACCATGGATTCTTGGTTAAGAAGTCTGCTTCCATGCCTTCTGTTGGAAGGAGAACTGTTCTTAATGAAATAAATTTATATAAATGTATTTCTTATTCATCATCTATGGCTCAAAAGGAGATATTCTTTGATGGCTATCTAAATGTAATATATACTGGCAACATTGCCTATAAACTCGATACTCAGAAAAAAGAGAGTATATGGTTTAAAGGTTACACATCAAGGAAGGGGAAGAGATCCTCATGGCTTAAACTTAACTTTGGCTTTGCCTGGGTTGACATTCGTGGTAATTTAGGAGATCCATATTCGATATGTGTATATGGAGATTGGGCCTCAAGCAGGATCGCAGACGAGCTTCCAATGGATTATGAACCGCCAATTCTAATTGGAGCCGGTTCTGCAAATCAAGAAGTTGATTATTTTAGTGTGGGGAATGATTATAAGAATACTGGAAAATGGAAGGAGGCACTCGATATATGGGAAAAGTGGTATGAAAAACTGAAAAAAAGAGGAGAGGTTGATCCGCGAATAGGAATAAAATTTATTGAGCTCGCAACCAGTAAAAAGGCGAAGGAGTATTACAAGACTGCAAATGATATCTACATGTGGGGGTTTTCCAAAGAGTGCCCAGAACATATAGATGTAGTGATTGAGGAGGCAGAAAGAATAATTCCTCTTTTGTCAGATACCGAAAAAAAAGAGTGGAGGAGGCTGATCAAGGAAAGAGATGCTTCTCTGTCGGGTTTGATCTACAGGTTCTGGATTAATCAGGATCCGCGCCTCACAACAGAGATAAATGAACGGTTGATCGAGCACTGGGAGAGGATAGCATTTGTTAGAGAAAATTTTACAAGGAATAGAGACGGACCATATGGATGTGATGATCGAGGGATAATATATGTTAAATATGGAGAACCGGATAGAAAGAAGAGCGGAAAATTTGGAACATCCTCACTTGCGCGCAGGGAAATCTACCGCTGGATTGGGTTTACAATGGATTATACAATACGAAATCAGGCAATGATGAATGTAAAACTGTTAGATCCAAAGCCTGAATATGAGGTATGGGCTTATGATAACATAGGAACAGATAGGCCAAGCATTTTTCTGTTTTCGTACAAATATGGCTCAGGAAGATTTACACTCGTTCCGGGGATAGAATCCCTTTATCCTAAAAAGAGGTGGATATTCTCGAGTCACAGCACCAGCAGGACTTCCCTTTCGCCTAGGGATTATTTAATCTACCAGATAATCTATTATTCAGAGTTGAGTATTTTTGACGATTTCTTCAGAGAGAGGTATGAACGGCTCGAAGACATCTGGATGAATGATCAGGTTCGAAAGGAGCAGAGGAGAGAGACAAGTAGGGTAACTCTCTACTCCGATAATGCTCGAATGCTACAATCGATTAGCAAGACACATGAATATCAGGATAAATTTAATCCGATATCCAAACATGCAGATAAACAAAAGTCCGATTTTGAAAGAAGATATTGTGATACAAAAATGGTGACAAGGACAATAAGGACCCTTGATGAAGAAAACAATCCGAAATTGACGGTGTTTGTGTCTTCATCACCGGAATTTCCAAAAAAGAAGGTGAGAATTGTCGACGGACGCCTTACAGTGCCTGGATACAGAGTTTACCATATTCTTATGATTAGAGACGACTCATTAAATGTGGCCAAAAAGCTTACAGATAAGAAGATGGGAAGGGAGAGAAATTTTTCATTTTTTACATTAGATCATAAGAATGACCTGAAGTGGGGAACTGTCGGAGCAGAGGCCGTGGATTCAGATGACTCACTGTTTGCTATAGGAAAAAGATCGTTTAATATCTCATCCCCTCTTTCTGGCAATACACAAATGCTCGAAGTAAGCGATCTTGTCATAGGTAGTCAAATGGAGAAAGATTTTTATGAAACAGATCTTCCTTTTAATATAATTCCAGAGGAGGTGTTTACTAGAGACGAACCGATGCAGGTCTATATTGAGGCATATAATTTGAAACCTGACATACAGGGCACTCACAGGTATGATTTGGAATATGGTGTTGTAGAAATAAAAAGATCTGGTAATAAGGTGAAGAGGAAAGAGAGACTGACCATGTCGTATGAGATCAGCAGCAAAAGGAGTAGAAGCTCGGAACGGTTTGGTGCAGATATTTCAAAGCTTTCTCCAGGAGAGTATGAATTTTTTATAAGAGTAACAGATAAAGTCTCAGGTCAGTCAAAGATGAGAAAGGAGTTTTTTAAGCTCGTAAAGGGTAGCAAGTAAGAAGTGAATGTCCCCATTTTTTCACACCGCTTTTTAGATTAAAGTCCTGCCCCGTGTATTGACTGGACAACTTCAGAATCATTATGGTTAATGTTAACAAAATAGCCAATAAAAAAATTAGCCCCTTGCTTTGTATACAAATTGTATTAAATTAAAAAGTATTTAATTTATTTGAAAAATCAATTCGCTCCAAATGTTGAGAAACAAACCATTAAATTTTGTGCTCATAAAGCCTGCTGGTCCTGATTGCAACATGGAATGCGACTACTGCTTCTACCTGAAAAAGGCCAGATATTTCAACAAGATCAAGACTCACCGCATGAGTTATGAAACATTAGAAGAGGTTATAAAGCAGGTAATGACTCAGGGTGGAAGAAGTGTAAACTTTGGATGGCAGGGGGGAGAACCGACTCTGATGGGTGTGGATTTTTTCACCAGGGCTGTAGAATTTCAGGACAGATATGGTTCAAATCAGGATGTTGCGAATGGAATACAAACTAATGGCATTCTTTTAAACAGGGATTGGGCAAGACTGTTCAGGGAGTACAATTTTCTGGTCGGTATATCAATAGACGGACCAAGGCACATACACGATCGATACAGAAAGATGAAGGGAGGGGGGAGTTCATGGGAAAAAGTCTTAAACAGTGCAGAGATGCTGCTTGAAGAGGGTGTGGATCTCAATTCCCTGATTGTTGTAAACGACTATTCAGTGCAGTTTCCAGATGAGATATATGAATTCAATAAATCTATTGGTATTACATATATGCAGTTTATACCGTGTGTTGAACCCGACCCAGATGATCCTAAGAGGACTGCCTATTTTTCTGTCGACCCTGATGAATATGGGAAATTCCTTAAGAGACTATTCGATCTCTGGTGGGAAGATTTTGAAGATGATCGTCCAAAAACCTCAATAAGATTTTTTGAGTCTCTCTTTTATCATTATGTTGGTTTGGAACCACCGATGTGCACACTCCTCAAGGAGTGTGGAAATTATGTTGTAGTCGAGCACAATGGAGATCTATTCTCATGCGATTTTTTTGTAGACTCAAAACACAGACTCGGCAATATTCATGAGCAACTAATAGTTGAGATGCTCAACAGCGAGCAGCAGGATCGGTTTGGTAAGGAGAAGAAAAATGTGCATGAGGATTGTCAGAGCTGTGAATGGCTGATCTACTGCCGTGGCGGCTGTCTGAAAGACAGGCTCAATAATCCTCATAGAGTTGGACTGAGTTACTTCTGCTCATCATACAGGATGTTTTTCCCATATGCTCACCAGAGGTTGACCGGGCTTGCTGACAGATGGAGGAGAGAGAGGATCAAAGAGAGAATTGAGAGATCACCATCTTTACCTAAAAGGAACGATCCATGTCCCTGTGGAAGTGGATTGAAGTATAAGCACTGCTGTGGAAGTTTGCAGAGGTGAAATGGAGGTGAAGAGATGAGAAAGGTGTGCAGGAGAGATTTCATAAAATCGATGAGTATCTGTTCATCTGCACTGCTGATTGAGTCAAATCTATTTATAGGCTGCAAGAGGAGAAGAAATAGGCCAAATTTTGTATTCATACTCATCGATGATATGGGATGGAGAGATGCAGGTTGTTATGGAAGCATATTCTATGAGACACCAAACATAGACAGGCTGGCTTCGGAGGGCATGCTGTTTACAGATGCATATGCTGCAAGTCCTGTATGTTCTCCGACAAGGGCAAGCATACTTACTGGTAAACATCCTGCAAGAGTGGGAATTACAGACTGGATCCCCGGAATGGATCCAAAGAACAAGAAACTGATCGGTCCGCAGGATTTAGATCATCTTCCTCTCGAGGAGGTAACAATTGCAGAGGTTTTAAAGGATGCTGGATATGCAACAGGATTTTTTGGCAAATGGCATCTTGGTGACAGGGGTTACTTTCCTGAGAACCAGGGATTCGATATAAACAAGGGGGGACACTGGGCAGGTCAGCCAGCATCCTATTTTTATCCATACAAGAATAAACGAAAGAGGTGGGATGTACCTGGCCTTGAGGGAGGAAGGAGCGGAGAGTATCTTACAGATAGGCTGACAGATGAGGCAATAAAATTTATTGAGAAAAACAGAAACCGTCCCTTTTTTGTTTACCTCTCTCACTATGCGGTTCATACACCGATTCAGTCAAAGAAAGAGTTGGAGGAGAAGTATCGCAAAAAGCTGAGCATGATGAAAAGGGAGTCCGGGCCCGACTATCTGCCGGAGCACAACAGCATGACTAAACAGAAACAGGACGATCCTGCATATGCCGGAATGATTCAAAGTGTGGATGAGAGTGTTGGACGCATAATGATGAGGCTCAGGGATCTAAATCTTGAGAAAAGCACTATCATAATCTTTATGTCCGATAATGGTGGCCTCACAACACTTCCAGGCAAATGGCGCTCTCCCACATCTGTTGTCCCGCTAAGAGCAGGAAAGGGCTGGCTCTATGAGGGCGGTATACGTGAACCCATGATTATCAAATGGCCAGGTGCAGTTAAACCAGGCACTATCTGCAGCGAACCTGTGATAAGCATGGATTTCTATCCTACGATTCTCGAAATGGCAGGATTGCCACTCATGCCAGAGCAGCATGTGGATGGAAAGAGTCTGGTGGTTCTGCTAAGGCAGAATGGATCGATTAATCGTAAAACACTCTTTTTTCACTATCCTCATTATCACGGTTCTGGAGGCGTACCGTCGGGAGCCGTTCGTTGCGGAGATTTTAAACTAATCGAGTGGTTCGAAGATGGTTCGGTAGAACTCTACAATCTTCGAGAAGATATTGGCGAGAGAAGAAATCTTGCTAATAAAATGAAGAGTAAGAGAGATGAACTCTTACGGATGCTCCATGAATGGAGGATGAAGCTGAGTGCAGGGATGGTGCGGCCAAATCCATACTTGAACATAAAAAAAGAGTAAATGAGAATTTACAGGATCAGAATATGAAAATATATTTAGTATCTATTTTAAATTTTCTTTTATGTTTAACTCTATCTTTAAGCAGTACTGTTTTCCCTGAGGAAAAAGATAAGAATCGGGTCGTCAGATACCTGAAGACAATCGGTCAAAGGGGTGAAGGAAAAGGTCAGTTTAAAGAGCCGAGCGGAATAACAATATCACCAGATGGATTTTTGTATGTTGCAGATACTGGCAATAACAGGGTAGAGAAGTTGAGCTGGAGGGGAGAATTTATATGTGAGGTCGGAGGTTTTGGATGGAATAAACAGCAGTTTGACGGTCCGGTGGCAATCTCGGCACGCAACGGACTCGATGTGCTTGTGGCAGACTACTATAATGAAAGAATCGAGAGGTATGACAAAGATCTCAATTATCTATCTACGTTTAGCTCGTCAGATGACTGGCCCGACGACAGCCAGTTTGGCTTTCCAAAAGATGTTGACATATCGGCTCAGGGCGAACTATTCTGTCTTGATGGCGAGAACAATCGCATCCTTAAACTGGATGTAATGGGTATACCGCAGAGAAGCTTTGGGGATTACAATTCAGGAGAGGGAAGGCTGATACTTCCACAGAGACTGGTCGTTACGTCAACAGACAGGGTTTTTGTTTCTGATGAAGAGCTGGGTTCAATCGTAATGTATGATATACATGGTAACTATATACACACTCTTGGTTTGGATATTTTCGAAATGCCTATGGACATGACGTTAGTAGGCAATGAACTGTTGCTGGTAGCCGATGCTGCCAAGAGGGATATAATCGTACTGCATATCTCTGGTGCTCTGATTACAACAATCCGGGAAGATCTTGAGAATCCCGATATATTTATTGAACCAGTGGATGTATGTTACTGGGACGGGAAGATATTTGTTCTTGACAGGAAGGGATGCAGTATACATATATTTCAATGGCTGTTCAGTGAGGAGAATTTTGACTGGTGAGGTTAGGATGGAATCACATCGGTTTCATCTTGATCTTCTATGGTTCGACACTCTGGTCGCAAACTAAATCCATAAATATAGATCCATTTCTCCATTCGGAAAGTTTCATTTCAACGGGTAGAGATTCTCTTTTAAAACTTTCACACAACTTAATTATAAATGGAACCGTTACGATCAAGGTCGATAGTCTGATATTGGTCGAAGGAAGAGATTATAAATTAAACTCAACATCAGGAGTAGTGGGGTTTGTAGAGATTCCAGATTCGGGTTCTGTAATTACTGTTACCTACAGAATACTTCCTGTAGATTTAAAGATAAAATACCAACACTGGAGGGTCTCCGATACGACTGTCAGAGATGAGACCCATCCACCAGTTATCTCTTCTGCTTCTCTAAGGAGAAAAAAGAAGAAGTCTGATTTCAGTGAAAATCTCCAGAAGAGTGGTTCAATATTTCGTGGTCTTTCAATCGGAACGGGACAGGGAATGAAGCTTCAGTCGGGATTGAGACTTCAGCTATCAGGAATGATAGCTCCAAGAGTTGAGGTTATCGGATCTCTAACAGATCAAAACACGCCGATTCAACCAGAGGGAAATACACAGACCCTCCAGGAGATTGACAAGGTATTTGTGAAGGTAAGGGCACCCGGGTTTGATGTAACAATGGGTGACTACGTGTTTAATGTCGACAACTCAAGGTTCGGTTCTTTTTCTCGAAAGTTGCAGGGAGGAATGGGAAGTGTTGAATCCAATTTTGGTAAATTAACAATTTCGGCCGCAGCATCGAGGGGTGAATTTACTACAAATTATTTTAATGGCCAGGAGGCACACCAGGGTCCATACCAGCTTACAGGAGGAGAGGGACAAAGAGAGATCATTGTACTCGCAGGAACAGAGAGGGTATGGGTTGATGGAGAACTCATGCAGCGTGGTGAAGATAACGACTATGTAATAGAATATGGGAATGGACAGATTACATTTACCAGAAATCGATTGATTACAAGTGATTCAAGAATCAGGGTAGATTTTGAATATTCCGATCAGAAGTTTCAGAAGGATATCTATGGGGCAAGAGGTGAGGTAAAATTCTTAAATGATCGAATAAAGATCAGAACATCGTTTTTAAGAGAATCTGACAACAAAGACCATCCCTTAGATATCTCGCTGAACGATGAATATCTTGATATATTAAAAAAAGCAGGAGACTGCCTAGACTCTGCAGTTGTTTCAGGAGCAAAATATGTTGGCGACAGCTCAGGAACATATGTCAGGATAGATTCATCTGGCATTGTATTTTACAGATATGCTGGAAAGAACAAGGGCGATTACTCGGTTCATTTTTCATATGTAGGCGAGGGAAAGGGTGACTACTCTTTTTCAGGTTATGGTATTTATAAATATGAAGGAGAGGGGAGGGGAGATTATCTTCCAATAATCTATCTGCCGCTGGCAACAAGTCATCAGTTGATAGATGCATCTACCTCGATAGACCTTGGAGGCAACACAATTATTGAAGGAGAAGTGGCCCTGAGTGATAGAGATTTGAACCTTTATTCAAATAAAGACGATCAGGACAACATTGGTCTTGCCTATTCGGGCAGGTTGAAAATGGACAGAAGAAGAATTGCTCTTTTTAAAAAGGGTCTTGGTGAGCTCGCGGTGGAGGCAAATCTGCAAAGTGTAGGGAAGAGGTTCAGACCTGTAGGCAGGATAGGAGAGGTGGAACATGGAAGAAAGTGGGGAAAAGAGGAGGGAACCTACTGGGATGAGAAGATCCATGAACTGCGTACGAGTTATTATCCATTGAAGGGAGTGGAGTTAAGAAGCGAGGTGGGAAGTATGGAGGGAGGTGGAGGTTTCAATTCGAGCCGCACCATGATTGAGGCAGATGTTTCGAAGAAAAGGGTTCCGAGAGTACACTATTTTTCTGAGTGGATTAAAAGCAAGCAAAGGGGAGGGGCAGAGAGCAGGTGGTGGAGACAGCGAGGAAGGGTGAGTGGGAGAGTTATGGGGCTTAGGCCGGCTTTTCTTTACTGGGGAGAGGACAGAAAACAGAGCGATCCCGATTCGGTAGTTACAGGCTTTAATTTCAATGAGTGGACACTAAACTGCGGGTTTGGTTCTGGCCTGCTAGGTGGTGAGGTAAGCCATACAATTCGTGACGATCGCAGGTACCAGAGCGCAGTTCTCAGAAAAAATTCTATAGCTCAGACAAGTGTGTTTAAAATGGGTCTAAGGACAAGGTCGGGTTTATCTGCATCTGTAATATATACTCATAGAAGAAGAGACTATTATGAGATATCGAAGGAAGATCAGTCATCAGATCTTGCAGACATGAAGTTTAAGTATCTGTCGAAAAACAGATTTGTTAATGGAACAGTGAACTATAGATTTTCATCGACAAGGGTATCTGAGATGGTTAGAGATACGATTCAGGTAGGTGAAGGACTGGGCAATTATAGATTTGATGAAAACCTTGGAGAGTATGTTCCAGATCCTGATGGTGATGTCATATTCAGAACAATTCAGACAGGAAATTTTATACCCGTGAATAATCTTAAACTGGGGTCAGAGTTGCGGTTAAATGGATCTGTGCTGTGGAGAAAAAGGAGAGGTCTGCTTGGTTTTCTGGGGAAAATGGAAACAAGATCGATCCTGAGAATTGAGAGGGAGGATAGGAAGCGCAATTTTTTTAAAGTGAATCGTTCCGCCTTCTTCCCAGATTGGGGAGAGGATTCGACAACTGTAATGGGGCTCTTTTCTTTTCATCAGGACATAGAATACAAATCACCCGTAAGAGGATTCTCTGTTCGGCTGCGACTCAGAAAGGAGGATTCCGAGAATCGTCGGCTTGTCGGTGAGGGGCTTCTTAGAAGGATGGATGAGGTCGATCTGAGGATAAAAGGATCGTTTTCCAGAAAAGTCGGAATCATGCTGAATATTAAAGATCATAAAGAAAGAAAGGACTACTTTTCAAACAATCTGGTAGACAGGGATATCCAATTCATAGAGACATTATTTGAAGCTTCATATCGACCAAAGCAGAAGCTTGAATTTGCGGTAAAGGCGAGGCTGAGGGTTGCGGAGGACCTCAATCCTGATCCGATCACAAAAGCAAGATCAATCTTTATCATACCACGCATTGTTTATTCGCTTAAAGGCAGGGGACACTTCAGGGCAGAGTTTGAGTTTGGGAGTGTAGTGGCTGAGCCTTCACACAGGGCCCTTCCTTATGAAATGATGAAAGGAGATCAACCCGGCAGAACCATTAGATGGACTGTAATGTTTACATATACAATTGCCGACCATGTGATGGCAACATTTAATTACAGGGGTAGAAAAGAGCCCTGGAGAGATAAACTATATCAATATGGAAATGTAGAGGTAAGAGCATTCTTTTAACGCGACTAATGGAAAGAGTCATAGTGGTCAGGAGAATATACATAACATCTTTACTAATTATTTGTTCACTGATTTTTGCCCAGTCTAATGAGCCGGATATAAAGGTAAGAAGAGTTATAGTTCATGGCAATGTTCATTTTTCTGATGAAGAAATTGGCAGGGCTGTAAATAGCAAACAACCACTCACTTGTGAGAGTGTGTTGAAATCGATTCTAATTTTCTATGGCAGGAGGGGATTCTATTTTGCGAGGATAGATTCTTTTCATACGATATCTGTTCAGAATGACAAAAGTGTCGATCTTGAGGTCTGGATAGATGAGGCAGTAAGGATTGGTGTGAGGAGCATATCTTTTGAAGGTAATAGATACTTTTCTGATAGATTCTATTACAGGTTGATGAACACGAGAAATGGAGACCTTCTTGATGAGAAGAGACTCTCAGAGGATATTGAAGCTATACTGAACTCGCTTGAGAATAAGGGCCATCCGCTTGCGGAGATTGAGATAAAAGAGGTGGTTTTGGATACGGCTGCAGCACACCCTGGAATCGATATAGTACTGAAGATAACAGAGGGCCCACCAGTAACAATAGGGTCTATAAAGATAAAAGGTAATAGATTCACGAAAGAGAGGGTCATCCTCAGAGAGATGCGGCTCCGTAAAGGCAGAAGATTTAGCAGGAGCAGTGTTGAAAGGGCATTTATGAATTTAAAAAGATCAGGATATTTCAAGGAGGTAAAAGAACAGACTGTTATTTTCGAAAGGGATAAGGCTCATCTAACTTTCACTGTAATTGAGGGAAACACAAATAGCATAGATGGAGTTATTGGCTATCAACCTGCCAGCAGGGAGAGTAAGAGAGGATATTTTACAGGGAGGCTCAAATTTGATTTCAGAAATCTTCTTGGTACTGGCAGGATACTCGAAGCATTCTGGGAAAAGAAGGACAGGTATTCGCAGGCAATGCGGTTTGGTTATAAGGAGCCCTGGTTTATAGGCATGCCGATCGATATCGGAGGTTATTTCTCGCAACAGATAAGAGACACTACATATATAGAAAGAGAGTGGAATTTAAGTATCGATTACAATCCAATATCGTCTCTTTCTCTTTTCGTCAGGGGAGGATACAGGGAGGTACTTCCCGATTCACTTGGAAGCCAATTGTTCAACATAGCACATAGTAGATCGTGGAGGTTCTCACTGGGTCTTGATTATTTGACATTTGACAATCTGTTGAATCCATCAAGGGGAGTACGTTACCATACATTGATAACCATTGGCAGAAAGAAGAATATTGGTCCAGAGTTCTTGAAGGAGAATGATGAATGGAAGGGAATAGTTAGCACGAGGTCTGTTGAGATAGATGCCGAGGCAGTTTTTCCTGTTTTTCGCAATCAGGTCCTATATTTGGGCATGCATGGAAGGGAGATTCGTACTGGTGAACGGTACATCCCTTTAAGCGATCAGATAAGGTTTGGAGGTGCTACCACACTCAGGGGCTATGCAGAGGATAGTTTCATGGGCGATCTTGTTGCTTGGTTAAATTCGGAGTATCGTCTTCTTGTAGGACGTCTTTCCCGTTTCTTTATCTTTATCGATGGTGGAATGTATCAGAGAAAGGATAGAGAGGCCGGGATAATAAGAACTACTAAAATTGGATATGGGTTTGGAATGCGTGTGGAGACTCGACTCGGTCTAATAGGAATAGATTATGGCCTTGGAGAACAAGATACAATCCTCAGGGGAAAGGTTCATGTAAGCCTTGTAAATCATTTTTAATCATTGCATTTTTAATCCAATTTTTTAATATTTAAAAGTCATGAATAGTATTAAGGGTTATATACTCATCACACGGCCTGTGAATCTTGTCATAGCATTCCTATCGATTTTCATTGGAGGATTTGTGACCGGCACAATCGATCCGGTATGGAAATTGTTGCTGGCATCTTTATCTGGTATGATTATAGCCGGAGGAGCAAATGTTGTAAATGATTTTTTTGATATTGAGATAGATCGTGTAAATAAGCCAGAAAGACCTCTGCCTTCTGGCCTTATCCTTCCTGAGAAGGCACTGAGTTTCTCTCTCATACTCTTTATATCTGGCATCTGTACTGCGATATTTGTTTCAACGATTCATTTAATAATAGCAATTTTTTGTTCTCTGCTGCTCTACCTGTACAGTTACAGTTTGAAGCGCACTGTTCTCATGGGTAATATTACTGTTGCGTTTGTTTCTGGCATGGCGTTCATATATGGTAGCCTGGCCACAGGAAATATCGTAAACGGTGTCATTGTCGCTGTCTTTGCATTTTTCTTTCATCTCTCAAGAGAGATAATAAAGGATGTAGAGGATATCGAGGGAGATCGTTCTCAGGGTTTAGTCACATTGCCAATTAGATACGGAGTAAGGGCAGCATATCTAGTTACAACATTTATTATAGCAATCCTCATAGTTCTTACAATGGTTCCATATATACTTAATATTTTTTCATTTGCCTATCTGTTAATAGTATCAATCGGAGTAGACCTATTTCTTCTATATGTCATATTCTCAATATGGCGTATGCCCGATACGATAAGATTAAGAAGGGTGGCAATTTTTATGAAATTGGACATGGTGGTTGGACTTGCTGCAGTTTATTTTGGGACAAGGCATGGTTAGGAGGCAATCAAGATGAGGGCAGTGATTCAGAGGGTAAGCAGTGCAAGGGTAGTGGTGGATGGAAAGAGTGTTGGAGAGATCGGAAGGGGGATCGTGATTTTGATGGCAGTTAAAACAGGTGATTCAAAGAGAGAGATTGAATGGATGGCAGAAAAATGTACCAATCTGAGAATATTCGAGAATGATGAAGGAAAGTTTAACTTCTCAATAAAACAGGTAGGTGGCTCCATACTGGTCGTTTCCCAGTTTACTCTTTATGGAGACTGCAGGCGGGGAAGGAGGCCGAGTTTTACAGAATCTGCACCTAATCAGGAAGCAGAAAGAATTTATGACCTTTTTGTTGATGAGCTGAAAAAAAGCGGCCTTGAAGTTGAGACAGGAATGTTTGGCAGGAGAATGAGTGTTGAAATCAGAAATGAGGGCCCGGTTACATTCATACTCGATTCAGAAAAGAGGATTTGATGAATATTCCTGAGATAATTTTGGCATCAGGGTCACCAAGAAGAGCAGAGCTTCTCAAGAGAATTGGGCTTCAATTTCGAGTTATGACAGGAAATGTTTCAGAGGAGTTGAAAGGAGTCGACGATCCAAGGGAGAGGGTGATTTTGCTCTCAGAAAGAAAGGCCGAGGCAGTGATAGGTGAGGTTAAGGATGGTCTTGTTATTGGAGCCGATACGGTTGTTGTTTTGGACGATGAGATATTTGGAAAGCCTGCTGATCCAGATGATGCTGTCAGGATGCTCATGAGATTGTCGGGAAAAACACATGATGTGTACACGGGATTTACTCTAATCCAGACTGATGGAAAGAGAATTTCAGATGTGGAGAGAACGGCTGTAACATTCAGAAAGATAGAGCCGTGGGAGATTATTGCCTATGTAGAAACAGGCAATCCCATGGACAAGGCAGGCGCATATGGAATACAGGATCAGAGCAGCTTTTTTGTAGAAAGGATAGAAGGCTGTTTTTATAATGTTGTTGGATTTCCCATTGCAAGATTTTACCGGAGATTGAAAGATATCTGGGATGATGATATGATCTCAAATCTATTTTTTCGCGGAGAAAGGGGAAGTGAGAGAGCTCGGTGACAAAATTCGCAGAGCAAGAATTGAAAAGAATCTGACCTTTCAAGACCTTTATGAAAGAACAAGGATTCCGGTCACAACGATCGAGGCAATAGAGAACGGGAGTGCTGAATTTTTACCTACAGCCCACTACAGAGCATTTGTAAGAACTCTTGCAAAGGAGGTCGGACTCGATCCAGGTGTAATACTCAAGGAGTATGATGAAAGAAAGGAGAAGAGAATCAAAGAGAGGGAAGAGTTGCTTGAGGGTGATGATGTGCCTGTGAGATTTCATGACTTTTTTTTACATAATAAAAAGATTGTCATGATCTCATCTGTATCCATTCTTTTTTTCCTTCTGGTATTTCTTTATTTAAAATATGGAAGGTCTCTCTTTGTTGAACCCGATTTTTATCCTGGAAATATTCCCATGTCAGATTCTACATCTCTAACACCATCTGATAGCTCATGCCCATTAATACTCAATTGCACTGGAATCAAGGATACATGGATTCAGATAAGTGTTGACAGCGGTAGAAATGAGGATATCCATATACAAAAGGGCGAAAGATACAGTCGCAAATATAAGAAGACCATATTTATAGGTTTTGATGATCCAGAAGCGGTTCGGTTGGATCTTTGTGGAAGAGACATTGATTGGAGCTCAGCAGGAGAGGGAGGAGTGGATATTTGGATACATTCCGATACAATATACAGTATAGAACCAAGGCATGAGCCAAGCAGGAATAAAGAGGGCGGAAGAAAAGAGAGGGTGACTTTTCCTCTTATAATGGGCTCGGTCACCAGGGAGAGGCTGTTTAGTGAACTTCCATCTTTCAGAGAAAAATTCAATAGGTATAATCCAGATTCTATTGTAATTTTAAATATTAGAGAGAATGATCCTGAGGTGAGATGCCTGTGTTTTTTTGCAGCATGGGATTCGGTGTCAAACGTAGTAATATCCAGATTTCTAAAGGTGTGCAGTGCAGGTGGATTTAGAAGCGTTTCGGTCGATCTAATCGGCGTTGATGAGAAGATGGATGATGGTGAGGGAATGGTAGAAAGGTACAGGGTTCAGGGCATCCCAACAATAATTTTTCTTCATAGAGATCTTGAGATAGGTCGTATTGCTGGTCAACCAGTGAGTAGAATAGAAGTGAGATTCCTGGAAATTACAAATAAAATAACAAGATACACATCAGAGGATAGCAGAGTTGAAAGAGATACAGTTTACCAAAATGACCGGTACTGGAAATGATTTTATAATATTTGACAACCGCACTAAAATATTTTCTGGAGAAGAGGCGGATTTTTTTTCCACGATCTGCAGAAGAAGGGTTTCAATTGGTGGAGATGGTGTCATACTGCTTGAGAAGGGAAGAGATTCCAGTATTGCAATGAGATACTTTAACAGCGATGGCAGAGAGGCTGCAATGTGCGGTAATGGTGCAAGATGTATAGCATATTATACTCGATATAAGGGTATTATCAAAGAAAAAGAGTTCTACATAGAGACGGGCAGCGGACGCCACAGGGTCAGGTTAGATGGCAGGCGAGTAACCCTTTTTATAGAAAAGGTTATTGATATGAGGATGGGGCTCGGTGTTGTGGATGAGCCAGGATTAAACGAGATTGGCTTTATAAACACTGGTGTGCCGCACTTAGTAATCGAGGCAGATTGTATCGATACTATAGATGTTGTGGAAAGGGGAAGATTTTATCGAAATCATCCGCTGTTTGAGCATGGGACAAATGTCGATTTTATAAAACGGCTGAACAGTCATAGGATAAATATAAGGACATATGAAAGAGGAGTGGAGGATGAGACGCTATCTTGCGGTACGGGGTGTGTAGCTTCTGCATTGCTCTGTTCAAGGAGTATTAATGTTGACTCGCCTGTAACAGTTGCGACGAAGGGAGGGGAGCTTGTTGTAGAGTTTAATGACGACTGGAAGGAGGTATCGCTTACTGGGGAGGTAGAGATAGTGTTTGAAGGATTGCTATATTTGGAAGGGAATGATTGATGAGATTTGCAGTTACAGCCGATTTGCACCTGCGGCAGAATGAGCATAAAGAACGCTTTGCAGGGCTGAAGTCTGTTTTTAATGAGATGCAGCGTCTTAAACTTACAACCCTTGTAATAGCAGGAGATCTATTTGATATTAACGAAAAGAACTACTCTGAATTTGATAAGATTTGTAGAGCCGAACCTGCAAAGAATTTTAAAATTTATATCCTTCCAGGAAACCACGATTGGAATATTTCAAAAAATATGTTTGCTTCAGATAATATCACAGTTATTTCCAGACCGCAGATTCACCAGTTTGATATGATGTCGATGCATGTATGTTTTATTCCTTACAGATCGGGCAAGACAATGGGTGAGCTGATTCAGGAAATTCCTGAAAGTGATGAACTTAAACCGGGAAACTGGATTTTAATAAGCCACGGAGACTGGATCGAGACAATTAATCAACCGAATCCTTACGAGCCCGGGCTGTACATGCCATTGACACGGGGCGATGTGGAAACATACAAACCTGCCGCAGTATTTTTAGGACACATACACAAACCCTTTGATTCCTCTGTTGTTTATTATACAGGCTCTCCCTGTCCACTGGATATCAATGAAACCGGAAAAAGACGTTTTCTGGTTGTGGATTCCGAAACTGCAAGGTCAGAATCTGTAGAGGTCAAATCACCTGTTTTGTATTTTAATGAAAATCTTCTTATACTTCCTGTTGAGAAAGAAAGGGATTATATTTTAAATCAGGCAAAAGAGATTATAAAAAGATGGAATATTGATAAAACAGACCATGACCGTGTCAGGATAAGAGTAGCAGTTAGGGGATATACAAAGGATAAGTCTGAACTTTATAAGATTGTAAAAGATGTTTTTAAGGACTACTCTTTTTATGCTGATGAAGAGCCTGATCTTTCTAAGGTGTTTTTAAGCGATGATTTTGAAAAAAACGAGATTGCTTTGAAGGTAAGAGAGAGGATAAAGAACACTCAAATAAAAAAGGGGGAGACCCAACCTTCAAGGGAAGATATAATGCTTCATGCACTTCACATAATCTACGGAGATATGTAAGTGGCGGTTTTCATAAAAGAATTAAAGGCAGAGAACCTTGGCCCTGTACAAAAGATTTCTATGATTTTCAAGAAAGTAAATGTTATTTTTGGACATAACGAAAAGGGAAAAACATTTCTTGTAGAATTTATAATAAAATCCCTTTTTAAGAGCGCATCGAAATGGAGCCTTAGGAACAGTTCTGCACAGGGAAAGGTAATTGTCAGAGGTATAACAGATAGAGATCTGAGTTTCTCGCCCAATTCTCCAGAAAAGATCGAGGACTATCTGCAGGATTCAAATCCTGGCCTGCCTCCTGATCTTTCACGTCTTCTTGTGGTGAAAGGTGCAGAACTTGAGTTATCAGACAATCCGAAAGACAGTGACAAGACAATTGTAAAGAAATATATTTCTCAAAAAGGTGTTCTTGATACTATAGACGAAAGGATTGCTCCTACGGAAAAGAACACAACTATTGAGAACGGTGAAATAATTGTACAGCGAAAAGGCAGAGGTAGAGAGGCAGAAGAACTCAAGGAAAAGTATAATACAATTACAAAACTGCTTGATCGGGTGAATCAAAACTTTTCTGCCGGGAAAATAGCGGTCCTGAAGTCTGAATATGAAGAGCTTGAAGAAAATATTCTGGTTATGGAGAATGCAAAAAAATATCTTGCATATACTCTGTATGCAAAATCCGATGAGATAAAACGAAAAATTGCAGCCATTGATCAGACTCTGATTAAAAATGCCAGAGAACAGCTTGCTGTATGCAGGTCAAAACAGAGCAAGATTGCAGAACTCAAAGAGCAGTTGAAGCAGGCTGAAAAAGGGGCGGAAAATTACAGGTGGCTTTCAAAATTTAGAGAGGAGTATGATTCTCTTTCTTCGGTTGTAAAACCGGATGTTTCTAAATTGTTTTTAATAACCGGGATTACATTTGCTCTGTCCGGTCTGATTACAGGATTTGTTAAATTTGTACCGTTTTATTTAACAGCTATTCTTGTAAGTGCGGGAATCACACTGATTGTAATATATTCAAATAAACTTAGCCGTTCTGTTGATTCTGTTGCGAGGCGGTCGGAACTGAAAGAACTCGAAGAAAAATTTACCAAAAAATTCAGCAGGGATTTTTCCAAAGTTGATATGCAGACACTGCTTGATTTATTTCAAAAAGACTATGAAACATACAATGTGAAATCAAGAGATGTGCCTAAAGAGACAGAAGAGCTCAACCGTGCTTTGTCAGAGCTTTCGAACATGGTTTTATCTTTATGCGGTAAATCAGGCACCATTGAAAATGCGGATTCTCTTATCGGCTCAAAAGAAAGAGAGCTGGAAACTCTTAATTCAGATCTCAAGAAGATTGAGAACCAGATTGCAAGACTAAATGTTGAAAGGGATCAGGTTATAGCAGAACGGCAGACTGAAGATTTTGATCAGGTAAAGTACAATGAATTAAAAGAGAAATTATCGGAGCTTGAGAGGAGAATTAAAAAAGAAGAAGATTCTCTGTCATCTCTTAAGGCGGATATTTCCAGATTAACAGGTGACGGCATAAACAGTGCGTGGGAAGTTCTAATAGATAATCTAAGGAATAAAAAGTTAGAAGTGGTTGAAAGACTTAAAGATGTAAAGGCAAGGTTATATGCATGCAATATTGTTTTTAATGTAATACAGGATTTTATAGCAGATGAGGATCGGAAGATAAAAGAAAGACTTCAATCTCAGAATCTGAAGACAGTATTAAAAACCATTACTAGAAGATATACAGATATTACATTAGCTGGTGATTCTCTTATAGTATCGGACGGTTTTCACGATTTTCATTTAAATGATCTCAGCACAGGTGCCCAGGAGCAGATACTGCTCGCGCTGCGGGTTGATTTCAGCGCACAGATTTTTAAGGAAAATTCTCTCTTTTTTATTCTCGATGATGCTTTTCAGTATTCCGACTGGAAGAGAAGAGAGAAATTGGTGGATACTGCATTCGATCTTGCAAAGATGGGCTGGCAGATAATTTACTTTACGATGGATGATCATATTAGAGACTTGTTTGAGAGAAAGGGAAAGCTTTTTGGTGATGACTTCATTTTAAAGGAACTTGGCAGTGGGCGGCGATGAGATCAGGGGAAGAGTCGTAGATCTGGGGAATATAGGGATCCCGATCAAGGCAGTACTTCACAGACTCGGCTATCCCGGTGATTTTGAATCTCCTGATGATGGTGTGAAGGATGTATTCGAGGAGGAAGTGAAGAGGGCTTATGACCTTATCGAGCCCAAGGGAATCTACTCTCTGTTAAGGATCGCTTCTCATGGCGACAGAGAGATAAGATTCAAAGGAACAGATTTTAAGATAAAAAGCAGTAAGGTTTCGAGACTACTATCAAGATCAGATTTTGTTGTCTTTTTTATGGCAACAATAGGTCCAGAGCTGGAAGGAGCCGTCGAAACTCTTATGTCAAAGGGAGAGTATGCCAGGAGTGTGATTCTGGATGCGATTGGTTCAGAGACTGCGGATGCTGCGGCAGACATGATACATAGATCGATATTAAGAAATATAGCAGAGCAAAAGGGTTTTTCGATTACACCTCGTTTTAGTCCAGGATATGGTGACTGGCCCCTGACCGTTCAAAGGGATATATTAAATATATGCAGGGCAGAGATGATAGGAGTATCATTAACAGATTCATTTTTAATGATTCCAATGAAGTCAGTATCTGCTGTGTTTGGGTGGGAAAGGAGGAATCTGCAGGGATGAAACTTAACGAGGAAGATATTCTGCTTGACATTGTAAAAGATCACCTCTCCCGACATCCTGGTTTTAAGGTCGAGGATCTTTATAAATTGATATTTCAGGCAGCATGTGGTTCTGCTCATTATGTTGGTAATAGAAAAGTTGCAGAGAGACAGCTCAGAAGAGAATGGGAGGATGGTCAGAGAATACCAAAAGGTGAAACTCTTATAGAAATAATTGATCCAAGAATGGAAAAGATAAGGATTAACTTAAGACTCTACAAGAAAATTGGAGGAGATTTAAAGACTCTGGTCGATGTTTTTATCAAGTCGGCGGAGATGTCGAAGATGGACAGGGGCCGGCTTTTTAAGTACTGGGATTTATTGAGTAGATGGTCGCTCGATGGAGAGGTTCCATTCTCCATTAAAGATATTCAAAATCTATGGAAAAAAGTAAAGAGTGCGGGATTCCCTCCAGGAAGCCACAGTGACGAATATCTGAATGCAAACAGACCAGCATACAGAGTAGTCTTAAAAAGTTTGTGGCTTGATTATGTAAATATTTGAACCAAATTATCAAAAAGCGGGAGGTTGATAAGATTGAGAAGAGACAATATTCAGGATTTGAGCAACGAAGAGCTAAGAGAATTTGTGATGGAAAAGGAAAGGATCCGAAAGATAGTAGGACAGATAGGGGGGAGACCGACTACAGTTGGGAAGGTTTTTAATACTATAATGCTTATTGTCATTATTGCAACATTGTTGGCTGCTCCACTCATTCCTAAGGATTTAGAGCTTCCAGCAATTGAGTTTGGGCTGGTTCTCCTTTCAATAAAAATATTCATCTTTTTACGAAATGAGGCAAAAATAATTCATTTTCAATTTTGGATGCTTTCATCTCTTGAGTGGAGAATGAATGACATGGCAAAACGTGTTTCAAGGATCGATGAAAATATAGAGAAGCTTGCCCGTTAGAATTAAATCCCAAATTTTAAGTGAAAAGTGAAAAGTGGAAAGGGAATAGGGAATAGGGAATAGGGAATAGTATCCAGTCCTGAAAAAAGTTGACATATTTATGCGCACAAATGAACTTGTTCTGGGGTTTGAAAATCAATACTCATGTGTTTTCTTATTGTAGATGTGAATATGTGTCGGGCTTATTCACTATACTACTCATAACGAGATTGTTTGCTGTAGTGCATTATTATAAAAATCCGTTTCAAGATTAGATATTTATCTCCTATTAAAGAAGGATAATATTTTCTTAAAGGTTGTTATTGTCACATTGGGCATGGATGTGCAGGGCCTATTCACTATTACCTTTTCCCTATTCACTATTAAGGACTCACCTGCATACTCAAGATTATATTCCTACCTGCACTATTTATGCCTGATCCATGCTCACGATAGTTTCTGTCTAATATGTTTTCTATGGCAAATTGTACGTGCCCAAAATTTCTAATTTCATACCCGAGACGGAGGTTCAATGTATACCACCCTGGCGTTCCTCCCTCTGGTATTCGTGGGTCATCTTTGTCGTCCGAAGAGAGGCGGTCCTGTTTTGCGGCAAACCGGATATACAGATCGGCATAGATAGAATTTCTTTCCCATTGGATTCCGATCCTGCCAAATGTAGGCGGTACTCCTCCAACTGGCTCATGTCTGGTTACGTTCTGGCCATAGGGGATTGCGATGTTTCCATTAAAATAAAAGTTGGTGATGAAATTATAGATCATCGATGATTCAAGACCAACGAAATAGGCCTCCCCAATATTCTGTTTCGATTTAACAATAAATTCTACCCCATTTCTTATTATGGTCGAATCACCATTATATGTATCATAGTCGCTGTCTATGAGATCGTTCAGTTTTGCATAATAGATAGATGTTTCTGCCCTGAGGCGCTGTGATTCTATCTTGAGTCCGATATCAAAGCTGATCATTTTCTCGGGCTTGAGATCGGGATTGGGCACCTCATAAATATTTCCCTTTGATTCACCAAGTTTTGATATGTCGGCAAGGTTTGGTGCTCTGAAGGCCTGCCGCATATTGAAGTTGAGAAAGACACCTCCTCCGAGATTGCGTATCAATCCAACGCTTCCTGTGAAAGATTTAAACTTTTGTGAAATGGCTTTATCAAAAACAGATTCAGGAAGGGAAAAATTTGTATAAAAGTAGCTGTAGCGTATACCGATATTCGCAGTCCATTTTCTTCCTATACCGATTTCATCCTGGAAAAATGCACCGAAACTGTTGTACTTTGCACCATCCGGGTAGCGTGCCTGTATCTTCTTCTCCTTTTCGCCTGTCTGAGGATCGATTGAGTATCGCACAGACTCTATTCTATCCAGATAAATATCTGTACCATAAGTTAGCAGGTGAGATCCGATCACAGAGTTTAGCTGAAGCTGCACTCCT
>Ga0190360_1000291_pt1 | contig 28252 bp, 25 predicted proteins | sample 48721834_MG_FD_161271 | JGI IMG/M metagenome (GOLD analysis project Ga0190360, IMG submission 161271) | Hydrothermal vent microbial mat bacterial communities from Southern Trench, Guaymas Basin, Mexico - 4872-18-3-4_MG | ecosystem: Environmental > Aquatic > Marine > Hydrothermal vents >...
GCCCAGAATATGAATGATCATTCTGTCTGTAAAATATTAAAATACGGCGGCACTTTAGCCTGGGATATGGAAGATTTAGATACTGATGGTGTTTTGCCTACTAAAAATTTTCATGGAGGTTCTTTTAATAAAGTAGAAAAAGTGTCCTTTGAGCGGCTGAAAAAAACTGTTTTTAGCGGCCAATACAGTTGCTATGCCTGTCCGCTAAGGTGCAGACCCATCTGTTCTGGAGGAAAATATAAGCTTGACCCAGATTTTGGAGGCCCTCAGTATGAAACTTCAGGGGCCTTTGGACCTAATTTGTTGGTAGATGATATTGAGGTTATTGCCAAGGCTCATGAGCTTTGTAATAGATACTCGCTTGACTCAATTGATACAGGTATGACCATTGCTTTTGCCATGGAATGTTATGAAAATGGATTGCTAACCAAAAAAGACACCGATGGTCTGGATTTAAAGTTTGGTAATGGACAAGCTGCCTTGGAACTGGTCGAAAAAATTGCCTTCAGGAAAGGTTTTGGCAATCTATTAGCCGAAGGAAGCTCCAGAGCTGCTAAAGTAATTGGCGGGGGAGCGAAGAAATTTGCTATGACCGTAAAAAAACAATCATTTGCCATGCATGAACCACGAGGTAAAAATAACATTGGATTTGCTTTTGCTTTATCACCGACTGGAGCTGACCATATTGAGGCCGCTCATGATATGCCTTTTGAAGAGGGAAAATGGGCTGTACCTGATCTTTTCCCCATAGGTATTCTAAAGGGAGTGCCAGCTCGAGATTTAAGTCCTTATAAAGTAAGGTGGTTTGTCTACAATCAACATATTTACAGCTTGTTAAACACCCTATCCATGTGTTTTTTTACAGTTGGGCCTGCCAGACTCTTCAGGCTGAATCATCTGGTTGATATGGTTCATAGTTCTACCGGCTGGGAAACAAGCTTATTTGAGCTTATGCAACTGGGTGAAAGAACTACAACCTTGGCCCGGCTCTTTAGTACAAGAGAAGGATTTACCCGAAAAGATGATAGACTGCCCGATAGGTTGTTTGAGCCCTTAGAGACAGGACGCTTAACTGGAGTAAAATTAGACAGGGAAAAGTTTGAAAAAGCTTTAGATTATTATTATGAAATGATGGGTTGGGATGTAAAAACGGGAATACCTCGCCAAGCCAGACTTTACCTGCTTAATATTACAGACCTGGCTAAATTTTAGAAGCTTAGAAGGCCTTTTGACTATGGTATTTAGAACTTTTCTATAATGCCTTTAACTCCCTGGAGAAGGTCGGCTGGTAATTGCATTTTAATTTCTTTTTGACCTGAGTATTTCTGCATTATAGTGATAAATCTAATCTTAATGGGAACTTTTCTATTCTTGGCCGGCACTTTTTTGTTATTTATTCTTTTTGATTAAGAAAAATTTCAGCAGTTTATCTTTGTTTTTTCTCTTCTTTTTTCTTGTCAGAAAATAAGGTTATTACAATATTTTCTGGATTGTCTTTTATTCTATCCAGAGAGGAAATCATTCCTAAAATAATTTTTTTGAATATTCTCTGAACAAATTTATTCAAGCGGACTGGAGAACCATCAATTTTTAAAGAAATACCTGAACTCTTGGTAGCTAAATTTTTTTCCAGAAAATCAGCAATTTGGCTAATTTGATGGTGGTTGAATATTGGTTTAGGCATTTCTAGTTTAAAATCAGAGACAACAGCTATTAATTCATTAAAGTTTGTTTTCAATTCTTCGGATAAGCTCTGACGGAGGACTTCAATTTTTTTTAATGATTTCTCATGTTGACCGCCTTCAACAAGGACTATATCAATATGTTCAAAATATTCTGAGGCAATCATTTTTAAGGATGGAAGAGATGATTCTTTCCGGGATACAACTATTTCTTGAGGGCCCACTAAGACCACTGGATTGGCGTTCTCTTTAACAAAGATAGAAGAATCTTTTCCTTGGGGAGCGATATCAAAGCCATGGGGGCAGTGTTTTATTACTCCAACTGAGTAGCCGCGGCTTTTAAATTCCGAAATTAATTTTTTGATTAAAAGTGTTTTCCCACTGTTAGAGGCTCCGACAAAAGCAAATATATTCATTTTTATTAAATAATCCTTTAATTACGGGTACTTTATTTAATTTAATGATAAAAATTTATAACATAGGCCTGAATGAGTGTCAAACACCTTGCCAAATTGAGATGCATCTCCTTGATTATGATGAGTGAAATTCCTCCCAAAAAGTGAAATTTAGCATCGATTTGTTTCTATCCTTGCCAAGGCCCTCCACCCCCCACTACGGGCTCGGGTAGAGGAAAATTGCTGTCTATAAGTATGGCTTTCTTCATTATTAGCTATTGCTGTTTTGGATATGTTTACGTCAATTTTGGAGCCGTTTCCAAGCCATTGATAGATAGTTGTTAAGACTATTAGTTTTCTGTAGAATTGAAAAGCGGTAAATAACTATGAGAGTTCTCGTTATTCAAAATTGTGAAACTGAAAATCTCGGTTTTTATGAAGAATATTTAAGCCTACATCAGATATCTTTTGATACTTTCGCGGCTTATCTAAACAAGCCATTACCTCCTCATTCGATATATGATTTTTTTATTATTGGTGGGACGCCAATTTCAGTCTCCAAACTCAATAAATACAACTTTCTTTCTCAGGAGCGGAAGTATCTTGAGAAAGTGATAATTTCTAACAAATTTTGCCTGGGTGTCTGTTTTGGCGGGCAGTTATTGGCCAATATATTAGGAGCAGAGGTTAGGAAAAATCCTCGACCGGAAATCGGGATTTATGAAGTTGAACTGACGTTTCATGGAAAAAAGGACCCTTATTGGCGAGGATTTCCCCTTAGGTTTCCTGTTTTTCAGTGGCACAATGACACTTTTGACCTTCCGGCTGGAGCTAAACTCTTGGTTAAAGGCAAAGACTGTTTGCATCAGGCATTTAGGTTAAAAAAGGTAATGGGCTTGCAGTTCCATTTGGAGGTAGGCCTAAATCAAGCCTTAGACTGGGCCCAAAAATATAAAAATGAACTAAGGCAAGTAGCAAAAACAAAAAAGCAGATAAGCAAGGAATGCTACCTTCATCAAACAGAAATGAAAAAACTTGCCTTTAGGATTATGGATAATATTTTTTCCTTTTTGGTCAGAAAGGAAGCCTCAGTTTAGCCTGATTGCTTTTACTTTTTAATATTTTTGATCCAGGCCAAAATAGATAACCATTAGCAGATAGGCGGCCGACGACTAAAGCTATGGCTGCAGCTACTGCTCCTACCAAATTAAATCCTTTTATAGTGAGGAAAAGAGATAGAAAAATTATAGATATTTCAAGTCCAGTAGCTATAGTAATGGGAGTTGTTTTTTTATGGTTAACCAGAATGGCTCTCTGGAAAGAAATGAGGACCGTTAGACCTGGAATTATAGTCAAAATCTGAGCTGGGAAAATAGCAAATTTAGTCAATTCTAAAGAAAGCCCTGATATTCTATGGAACCAGATGAAAGCCAAAGGAGTGAAATTGACAATAAAGAGGAGGCTGACCACGATCACTCCCAGCAATACAGCGAAATTCCTGAGCGGTCTGTATCCTTCATTTTTTTCACCTAAAAGAGCTATAGCCACTTCTTGGAAAGACAAACCCATGCTTCTGAAGATAAAAACAAGGGAATTAATTACTGGGAGAACGGCCAGAGATTCGATGGCCATCCGGCTTTGCCCCAGGAAAAAAGTAATGATAGGATAAACAGCCAAGCCTAGAATCGAAGTAAGAGATAAGGGAGAGTAGAATTTGGTGATAGAAAGGAGAGTTAATGGTTTTTTGGATGAGTCATTAGAGAGAAAATGGGCTACAGATGACATGGACATAATTTTGATGGCTACGGCTTCGGATACGACAGCTACCGATAAAGAGATAGCTCCAACCATTGCTCCAGGCAACTGGCTGAATTTATAACAGATTAAGGCAGTAATAGCCATAGCCAGAAGTCGCATAACGGTCGCATAAGCGACTCGCCGGGTAAGGTTGTTACGGATGAGGATACCCTGATAAAAGCGCCTGTAACCAATTGAAGCGGGCCAGGGAAGAAAGATTAAACAAGCATAATGGGTTAACTTGGCTACTTCAGAGGGAAGGCCGATAAGGTGGAGAGTAATGTAGCTGAAAATGGGAGGAAAAATAAAAAGAGCTAGTGATAAAGTAACAATGGTGTTCAAAATATATATAAATTTTTTTAATTTTAATAAACTATCTTTGTCTTTGACCAGGGCCGTAGAAGCACTCATAATCATTATAACTGGAGCCTCAAACAAAACAGCAAATGAATAAGCTACTCCGTAGGCAGCTAAGTTGAATTTAGGTTCCTGTAATCTGGCAATTATTGCGGCCAGAAAAGGTCCTTCGACTGACATCATGAGCCAGGTAGCAGCTAAAGGCAGCCAAAAGGGGAAAATAGTTCTTATATTTAATGATCTTGTTAAAGGAAGTTTGGATTTTGGGTTAGAGCTTGCTTTTTTCATCAACTCAGCCAATTATGAATTTAAAAAAAGACTGTTTCAGGCAAAGGGTATAGACTGTAACCTTTATATAAATTTATAAATATAGAAAGATAAAGCAATTAAATATGATTTGCAATAGATAAATAATGAAAACAATTTTTTGTTTATTCTTTTTTATAGTTGAAAAATGCAAATATTTGATTTAGAATTTTTGATCATGCAAATAATTGGAAATTCTTGTTGATAAGTGGAAGTGTGAAAAATAAATTTATTTTTCTTTTAACCTTGTTCCTTATTTTTTCCCTCTCTTGTAACAAAAATAAGAAAAAATCATCTGCGGAAGTTGGACCTGGCCAAAAAATTGTTATAAAAGTAGTTCGTCCTAAAGAGAGTTTCCCTTTTTATTGCGTAGGAATAGAAAAATTCAAAGAGGTGTTAGAAAAAGAAACAAAAGGAGCCGTAAAAGTAGAAATTATTCCTGAAGCCCAATTTGGTTCTGAGGAACAAAAATTTTTAAGTTTAAAACAAGGAACCATAGAAGCTTCTTTTATCTCTTCTTCTGGCTTAGCTGACTTTGTCCCTCAAATTAAGCTTTTTAACCTTCCTTTTCTTTTTAGAAGTCTTGATCATTTTTATCAAGTGGCTGATGGTTCCATCGGGCAGTTAATTGGCCGCCTGATAGAAGATAAGCTCAACTGTATTTTTTTGGGTTGGACTTCAGCTGGAGTAAGAAATGTCTGGAACAACAAAAGGCCTGTGTTAAAACCTGATGATTTAGAAGGTCTGAAAATTAGAGTTAGGGATAATCCAATCGTAGTTTCTACTTTTAAGGCCTTAGGTGCTCAATCTATCCCTGGAGCTTGGAGTGAGCTTTATACTGATTTCCAGCAGGGAAATATTGATGGAGCTGAGACTACTCTATTAATGCTTTTGAGAGGAAGATTTTATGAAGGAGCTAAATATGTTTCTCTAACTAATCATCTAGTAGAAACAGCTGTCTTCCTTTTTAGCCAGGACAAATATCAAAAGCTTCCTCCTTATGTTCAGACCACTGTTTTAGCAGCCGGACGAGCCGGTATTCTGGCCAGCCGCCAAGCAGAGGCTAAAATGTCAGCAGAAACGTGGGCCGAATTGAAAGAAAAGGGCTTAAAGTTTTATAATATTGAAAAAGAGGTTTTTAGAAAGAAAGCCCAGCCTGTATATAAAAAATATGCTGACCATTTTGGCGGCTTAAAATTAATAGGGCAAATTACAAAGTGATAACAAATTTTTTTATATAGGAGGTAAAATTATGGAATATCGGAGATTAGGACGAACAGGAGTAGAAGTATCTCCCCTTTGTTTAGGGACGGATTGTTTTGCTGATCCTGTGGCTGAGGAAGAATGTGTGAAAATCTTAGATAAGGCTTTTGAGGCTGGCATCAATCTAATTGATACAGGAGATTCGTATGCTGAAGGAGAAGGTGAGCGCATCATTGGTCGCTGGGTTAAAAGAATGGGCAGGCGTGATGAGGTATTGCTTATGACTAAGTGCGATCACGGTCACCGCGAGCCAGGAAAAACACTTGATGAAGCTATTCCAGAAATAAAGCCAAATCATGGAGGTCCTTCCCGCTTAAATATAATGCGTGCCTGTGAGGAATCGTTAAAACGATTTCAGACAGATTATATTGATATTTACCTCATGCACCGACAAGATCTGAATGTCCATATTGAAGAAACTTTGGGGGCTTTAACTGATCTGGTTCGCCAGGGAAAGGTCCGTTACATTGGCTGCTCTACCCATCCAGCCTGGGCTGTTTTGGAAGCAGTATTGCTCAGTGAATTTAAGGGCTATGCTCGCTTTGCCGTCGAAGAGCCACCCTATAATCTTCTGGATAGACGCATCGAAAATGAATTAATTCCTATGGCTCAGAAATACGAGTTAGGACTTCTTACCTGGTCTCCATTAGCCATGGGTGTCTTAGCTGGTGTTTATGAGAAAGAAGGTGAATACCCTCCAGATTCTCGGGCTGCTCTTCGAGGTGGCTTTTATGCGGAGAGAGTAACCAGAAAAGGTATCGAAGTAGGTTGGAAATTTGCTGCCTTAGCCAGAGAAGCTGGTCTTACCCCTGCCCAATTGGGAGTTCTGTGGTGCAAAGATCAACCGGGTATCACTGCTCCTTTGATTGGGCCTGAGAATGAAAAGCATGTTGAAGATTTTATTCCTCTTTTGGACATGACTCTGGATGATTCACTCCGAGAGGCCTGTGATAAGTTGGTCCCCCCAGGGAGTGCAGTTGCTAATTTCCACAATACAGCTGGCTGGATGAAAGGGCAACTTTTATAAAGAGGTAATGAATTTTAAAAAAACACTAGGTTAACCATATCTTTTCTTAATTCGAAAGATAATTAAATGAGAGGGTAAACTATAATCAAAAAGGAGACCTCAATGAAAAAAGAAGATATTTTAATCCCTCAAATCGAAGGAGAATGGTGGGCTATTGCTGGTAATCCTGACCTCGGTCGCTATAATACAAACAGACAACAGCCTCTTGACTTCGGTATCTGGCAGGCTGCTGATGAAACATGGCAGTTATGCTCTTGTGTGCGCCGTACCGGATGTGGAGGTAGGGGCAGATTGTTTTATCGCTGGCAGGCTGATTCCCTTTTAGATAGAGATTGGAAACCAATGGGTATTTTTATGGAAGCAGATCCTAATTTTGGCGAAAGATTAGGAGGACTTCAAGCTCCATTTGTGATTAACCATGATGGCCAATATTTTATGTTTTATGGTGATTGGGTAAATATATGTATGGCTTGGAGTAAAGATGGAAAGACATTTGCTCGTCTCCTCAATCCAGATAAATTAAGTGGGCTTTTTACTGAAGGCCACCGCTCAAGCTGCCGTGACCCAATGATCATGGCTTTTCGCAAAAAGTTTTATATTTATTACACAGGAGTACCAGAAGGTAAGGGAGCGATTTACTGTCGAACCTCAACGGATTTATACAACTGGAGTGACTCTGTAATTGTTAATTCTGGGGGAAGCGGTGGTAATGGTCCCCAAGACGCTGAATGCCCATTTGTCCTTTACCTGCCCAGCCAGTATTCTTTTTATTTGTTCAGAGCCCATCCCTCAAAGAAAAATGGTGAGTATGAAACATCTGTCTATTGTTCAAGTAACCCGCTTGATTTTGGCGTTGATAGTGATAAATATAAAGTTTGCACCTTGCCCGCAGAAGCTGCCCGGGTTATTCAACATGAACAACAGTTTTACATTGCTGCCTGTAAGCCAGATTATAGCGGAATTCAAATGGCCAGGTTGAAATGGGTAACAGCTTAGGCTGAAAGAGAAAGATTTCCAAAAATTAATTGAGATATTTAGAGTTCAATGATTAAGAAGTTGAGAGAGAATTATCTCGAAATTGCTTTATGTCTCCTGTTGATTGCCATTGTCTTTGTAACTTTTTTGCAAGTAGTCTTTAGATACGCAATCCACTTTTCCTTAGCCTGGGCTGAAGAATTAGCCAGATTTCTTCTCCTTTGGTTGGGTTCTCTGGCTTCAGCCTATGCTTTTAAAACTAGATCTCATTTCGTTTTGAGATTTTTTGTCAATGTTTTTGGCTGGAAAGCCCAAAAGCTCATAAAGACGGTAGTCGTTTTTATTATGAGTGTTTTTATGCTCGCCTTTATCTGGAAAGCTCTCGAGTACACCCTGAGAGTGGCCAATCAAACTGCACCCAGTACCAGACTTTCCATGGCCTTCCCTTACTCATCGGCTGTAGTAGGAGGTGTACTAATGCTTTACTATATCCTTAAGAACTGGTGGCAGGATTGGCATCAGCCTGTTGAGATTAATGATGGAGAAAATAAGGAAAAAACAGGAGTAAAAGGATAAAATGGGATTAGTTCTAATCATTGTCTTTATTCTAACCCTGCTTTTTTCCGTGCCCATCGGCATTGCTCTGGCTCTGACTGCCTTGGCTGGCTTGCTGGTTATTGCTCCTGATCCTGATATTTTGATTTTACTTCCTCAGAAATTTCTCTCCGGCCTCGACTCTTTTCCTCTGCTGGCCATTCCGCTTTTTATCTTGGCTGGAGCCATTATGTCCCACGGAGGCATTGCCCGGCGTATTGTTGATCTTTCTCTGGTCTTTTTTGGACGAATCAAAGGTGGCTTAGGTGTGGTGGTCACTGTCTCTACTTTCTTTTTCGGAGCTATTTGTGGTTCAGGCAGTGCTAAAACAGCTGCCATCGGCTCGGTCATGTTTCCTGAATTGAAAAGAAATAAATATCCTGCAGATTTTGCCACAGCTCTTTTTGCCTCAGCTGGAGGAGCATCTTCTTTGGTGCCTCCTTCCATTGATTACATTATTATGGGAGTTATTGCCAATATCTCAGTGGGGGGCCTGTTTGCCGGCGGAATTATGCCGGCCGCTATAGCAGCCGCAGTTCTTGTTTTTTTAGCTTATTACATTGGGCGCAACCTTAATCTTCCTTTGGCTCCGAAAATGGCCTGGAAGAAAAAAATAAAGGTAATACTGGAAGGCATTCCGCCCATGTTTATGATAGTCATCATTTTGGGAGGAATCTATGGAGGTATTTTTACTCCTACTGAAGCAGCCTCGGTAGCAGTTGTTTACGGCTTTTTGCTTTCCTTTTTTATTTATAAAGAATTAACTTTTGAAGGCCTTAAAAAAGCCTTATTAACTACAGCTAACCTGACAGGAGTAGTTTTGCTGATTCTGGGAACAGCATCTTTGCTATCCTTCATGTTAACCTTTGAAAGATTCCCTCATCTCATTGCCGAATTTATAACCCAGCATGCTTCCAATTGGATGCTCTTTGTTCTTTTTCTAAACATTGTTTTCTTGATTTTAGGGATGGTTATGGATGCCCTGCCGGCTATCATTGTTCTTATGCCTATTATCGTACCCTTAGGTGTTTCTTTAGGGATGGATCCAATCCATATTGGGGTGCTGGTTGAAGCTAATGTTGGCTTAGGAATGATAACCCCACCTGTAGGAGTCTGCCTTTTTGTTGCTTGTGGCATTAGTGGCATAACAATTGAGAAAAGTGTCCGCCGCCTGCTTCCTTTTCTTCTGGCTCTTTTAGCCACAGTAATCCTTATCAGCTATGTTCCTCAAATAACTCTCTTTTTACCTCGTCTTCTTGGATATTAAAATAGAAGGAATAAAAAAGTGATCTGATTTAGCTGAGATTAAGAGCAAGAAGATAGAAAAATAAAGGCAAGTATAGATTTAAATCATATAAATCATTAAAGCTTGCTTCAATTTTTTAAAGGAGATATAAGAATGGCCAAAATAGTTAACTCATGGAATGAGTGGGATCCGTTGAAGCGTGTGATTATAGGCAGGCCAGAGGGCACTAATGTTCCGGCTCCAGAGCCAGCCTGGTGGTATAATAGGCCTGAGGGTGGTTATCCGCTGCCGTCTTATGGTCCTTTTCCGCAGGAGATGGTGGACAAGGCTAATGAGCAGATGGATAATTTTGTTAAGATATTGGAGAAGAGGGGGGTAGTGGTAGACAGGGTGGAGTTACATCCTTCGATGTTGGACAGGCGGCCGGTCTCTACGCCTGATTGGACGCAGCTTAATCAGCATGGGGTAAATAATGTGCGTGATGTATTTTTATGTCATGGTAATATGATAATAGAGGCGACTACGTCGCGGCGTTCTCGGTGGTATGAGTATTTGAATTTGCGGCCTATATTTGAGCGTTATTTTAAGGAGGATTCTGAGTTTTTGTGGGTATCGGCGCCGAAGCCGCGGTTAACGGATGAGTCGTATGTGAGGAATTATTATTATTATTTTGACAATGTATGGACGGCGGAGGAGAAGAAGCAGCGGTTATATGAGTGGAAGTTTCAGTTAACGGAGAAGGAGCCGTTATGGGATGCGGCTGATGCGATGAGGTTTGGCAAGGACATTTTTCATCAGGCGTCGTGTGTGACGAATCGGGGAGGTATGGATTGGTTGAAGAGGTTTTTTGGGGCTATGGGTTATCGGGTGCATATGGTACAGTTTGACACGCCTGATGATCCTGAGAGGCCGGACAATTATCATCCTTGGCATATAGATGTTAATTTGGTGCCGTTACGGCCGGGGTTAGCGGTGTATAATCCTGATTGGAAGCCAAGGACGAAGGAGTTGTGGGAATTGTTCAAGAAGAATGATTGGGAACTGATTCCAGCAGCCAGACCATCCCATATTTATAAAGATAAAATCCGGATTTTCGGCCAGTATGACCGGGCCTCCTGGATTTCGATGAATACTTTTTCCATAGATCCGAAGACGGTGTGTGTTGAAGCTCATGAGACGGCTTACATGGAGCAGCTGGACAAGTTGGGCTTTGAGGTTATTCCCATTCCTTATGAGGCGGTTATTCCTTTTGGTGGGGCTTTACATTGTACAACGCTTGATGTATATCGAGAAGGGAGCTGTGAGGATTATTTCCCCAACCAGATTCCAGGATATTAAGTAAGCTTTTTATTGACACCAATAAAAAGAAACCACCAGGGAAAGGAGCTCTTTTTTCCGGTTCAGAAAAAGGAGTCTCCCCTTTCCCTGGTTGGATTGGAAGGGAAATTTTGGAAAAACAAATTTTAAATAAGCAGGAAATAAAGAGTATTGTTTCTCGTATATCACGAGAGATAATAAAAAAGAATCCTCAACCTACGACTGTTTTTATTGTTGGAGTTAAGAGTCGAGGTGATGTTTTGGCCAAAAGAATAGCTGAAATGATAGAATCACTAGTGGGCCAAAAAATAGAAACAGCAGCCATTGATATTACCTTTTATCGAGATGATGTCCATTTAAAGGCCTATAAATATGTTGTTAAAGATGAAATTCAATTTGATGTAACTGACAAAAATATTGTCCTGGTTGATGATGTGATTTTTACAGGGAGATCAATCCGGGCAGCTATTGATGCTCTTATAGATTCTGGCCGGCCAAGAACTATTCAATTGGCTGTTTTGATTGATAGAGGCGGGCGAGAACTTCCTATTCAACCAGATTATGTTGGCCAAAAGATTAAAGCTAATCAAAACAATCAAATCCAAGTAAAACTAAAGGAAATTGATGGTCAAGATGAGGTCATAATTTCAGGAAAATGAAAAATAAAATTATAGTGGTGGCTTTAGGCGGTAATGCTATCCTTCAAGCAAATGAAAGAGGTACATATGAAGAACAGATAAACAATGTCAAAAAAGCTGTCTCTGAGATTATAAAGCTTATTAAAGAGGGTTACAAAATAGTTCTCACTCATGGCAATGGGCCTCAAGTGGGTAATTTATATATCCAGAATAGCTTAGCCGGAGAAGTGGTTCCGCCAATGCCTTTAGATGTCTGCTCGGCTGAATCACAGGGGTTGATTGGCTATTTTATCCAGCAGGAAATGCAGAATGAATTAGAAAAGCAGAAAATAAACATACCGGTTGTTACTTTTATTACCCAGGTGTTAGTAAGTGATAATGATCCTGCTTTCAAAAACCCAACCAAGCCCATCGGCCCTTTTCATAATAGAAAAGAAGCTGAGCTGCTTATGGAGAAGACTTCTTTTATTATGAAAGAGGATAGTAACCACCGCTGGCGGCGGGTTGTGCCTTCGCCTCAACCATTGGGAATTGTGGAAAAGGAAATTATAAAGAGTAATATTGAAAAGGGTTTTATTGTTATTGCTTCGGGTGGAGGCGGTATCCCTGTAATAAAAAAGGGCCAAGAGCTGGTGGGTGTAGAGGCAGTAATTGATAAAGATTTATCTGCTTGCCGTTTAGGCCTGGATATAAAAGCCGATATTTTACTTATTCTGACAGATGTGGAGAGGATAGCTTTAAACTATAACACTCCTCAACAAAAGTGGCTTGATAAAATGAGCTTGGCTGAAGCTAAGCGTTATTTAGCTGAAGACCATTTCCGAGAAGGCAGTATGAAACCCAAAGTGGAGGCCTGTCTTGGGTTTTTAGAAAACGGCGGAGAGAAAGGTATTATTGGGGCTCTTTTTTCAGCCTCTTCAGCGGTTAAAGGCTTGAGCGGCACGACCATAACTAAGTAGCCACTCATAAAAAAATTCTTTATTTTTCCCTTTGAGTTATTAAATCCTTTTGTGCTCTCAAATATTGGCCCCAGAATGATAAAAATCCTAAAAAGCAGGATTTTTTTTATTCTATTGACAAATAGATAGATTTATAATTTCTTATAGAATAAAACTTAATAGAAGACTATGACTGCAAGTTTTATTGAAAATAAATTCAACAACTGCTATAAGGGGGTGCAAAAATGAATTTTAAAGGACGGGATATTATCTCCATAAGAGATTTTTCCAAAGATGACCTCCTTTACATTCTGAAAATTTCTAAAGGAATGGAAGTGGATAAACCCCAACTCCTCAGAGGCAAAATACTGGCCACCTTATTTTTTGAGCCTTCGACTCGAACTCGTTTGAGCTTTGAAAGTGCTATGTATAGATTGGGGGGAGAGGTGATAGGTTTTTCAGACGAGAAAGTATCTTCTGTAAAAAAAGGGGAAACTATCTGGGATACAGTAAAGATGGCCGAAAAATACAGTGATGTTATTGTCATCAGAAGCCCTATCGAAGGGTCGGCTCGCTTAGCTGCCGAGGCTGCTTCTGTGCCGGTAATAAATGGAGGTGACGGAGCTAATCAGCATCCAACTCAGATGCTTCTTGATCTCTATACTATCCAAAAAACCAAAAATAGGATAGATGGTCTAAAAATTGGTTTTCTCGGGGATTTAAAATATGGAAGAACTGTTCACAGTTTAGCTGTGGCTTTAAGTTATTGGCAGGTAGAGATGTATTTTATTGCACCTCAGGCTCTGCAAATGCCCGAATATTACCTTAATGAGCTGGAAACGAAGGGAATTACATGTCATAAAACCAGTGATGTTTTTGAAGTCAGTGACAGTTTAGATGTCCTTTATGTTACTCGAATCCAGCAGGAAAGATTCCCTGATCCGATGGAATATGAAAAATACAAGAACGCTTACAGATTAGACAGAACGTTATTAGAATATGTCAAAAAAGATTTAAAAATAATGCACCCATTACCGAGAGTAGGAGAGATTAGCCCTGAACTTGATGAAACTGATCATGCTCTCTATTTTGAACAAGCAGCTAATGGAGTTACAGTAAGAAAGGCTTTGTTGGCTTTAGTTTTGGGCAAGGAGAAATAAGATGAAAGAGAGGAAAGTTCCAGCCATAAAAGATGGGACGGTGATCGATCACATACCCAGCAGGGATACTTTTAGAATTATCAGAATTTTGAATCCTCAAGAATTTATTCATCCCATAAGTGTTGCCTTGAATCTTGAGAGTAAAAAAATAGGCAAAAAAGGGGTAATTAAAATAGACAACAGGTTTTTAACTAAAGGCGAAGTCAACAAAATCGCCATCCTTGCTCCCCAAGCTACAGTTAGTATTATTCGCAATTATAAAGTTCAAGAAAAAATTAAAGTTAAAATACCAGAAGAGTTGGTGGGTATAATAAACTGTACCAATCCAGTTTGTATCACTAATAAAGAGAGAGTAGTCTCCAGGTTTAAAGTCTTAGGTAAAGATCCCCTTGAAGTTAAGTGCCATTATTGTGAGCGAGTCTACAGCAAAGATGAACTGGAAATAAAGGCTAAATAAAGAAAACTCGAGAAGTTAACATCCCAAAGTGGCCACCATAACTGCCTTAATAGTATGAACTCTGTTCTCAGCTTCATCAAAAACAATGGATTTTTCTGATTCAAAAACTTCATCGGCAACTTCCATTGCTTCTAGACCAAATTTTTTATATATTTTTTCCCCAACAATTGTCTGACGGTTGTGAAAGGCTGGCAGGCAATGCATGAATTTTACTTGGGGATTGCCAGTCATAGCTATAACTTCCATATTTATCTGGTAAGGTTTTAATAGTTTTATTCTCTCTTGCCAGACAGCATCTGGCTCTCCCATGGAGACCCAAACATCAGTATAGAGGAAATCACAGTCCTTAACCCCGTTTTTTACATCATTAGTTATTATAAGTCTAGCGCCAGTCTCGGCTGCAATCTCTTTAGCTTTTTCTACTAATTCTTTATTAGGCTGAACAGAAAGAGGAGCCACAGCCCGAAAATCCATGCCCATCTTGGCTGCGCCGATAAGTAGAGAATTCCCCATATTATTTCTGGCATCTCCCAGATAAGCAAATTTAATTTCTTTTAAAGGTTTATCGGAGTGCTCCTTCATGGTCATAAAATCAGCTAAGACTTGAGTTGGGTGGAATTCATTAGTAAGGCCATTCCAGACTGGAACTCCGGCATACTGGCCCAATTCTTCCACTATTTCCTGGCCAAAGCCGCGGTACTCTAGGCCATCATACATTCTGCCTAAGACTCGAGCGGTATCCTTAATTGATTCTTTCTGGCCTATCTGAGAACCAGTTGGCCCCAGATAAGTAACGTTGGCTCCTTGGTCATAAGCAGCTACTTCAAAGGCACATCGAGTTCTGGTAGAGGCTTTTTCAAAGATTAGAGCAATATTTTTGCCTTTCAATCTTGGCTGCTCTGTGCCAGCATATTTCGCCTTTTTTAGATCAGCTGCAAGCTCCAGGAGGAAGCCGATTTCCTGGGGAGTGAAATCGAGGAGTTTAAGGAAATTTCTGTTTTTTAAATTATAAGCCATTTTTTCCCTCCATCTTCTGATAAAACTCTTTTTCTCAGGGCTAAGGAAATAGCCTGGCTACATCTTTGATAGAGTCAAATATGTAATCAGGCTTAATGTTGCTGTTAAGATCAGTTTCTTTAAATTCACCTGCTTTTACCAAGGCTGATTTTAAGCCTGCATTTTTGGCCCCTAGGATATCTGTAGCTATCTTATCTCCTACCATTAGGACTTTGCTTTTGTCAACATGCATAGTCTCCAAAGTGATTTGGAAAATATATCTGTTAGGCTTGCCAATATAGGTGGCTTTGACTTGAGCTGCTTCTTCCAGCATTTTTCCATAGGCACCTACAGTCAGTTCAAGTTGACCTAGACTATTATCTACCATTTCGGTAATCATGACAATTAATTTTGCTCCCTTTTTCAGCAGTTGAAGAGCTTTGTTCATGTTGTGGAAATTGAATTCTTCCCGCATATCTCCCAAAACTAAATATTCTGGTTTTTCAAGATCTTGATTAAAGTCCTTGAACTCTTCCAGTCCTTTTCCCTTGAGCATTATCCAGCAGGATTGCGGTTGGAGAGATCTGAGATATTGAGCGGTGGCATAAGAGGCAGTTATAACTTCAGTTTGGTGAATGTGGAAGCCCTTTTCTTTTAATTGGTTGGCGCATTGTTTTCTGCTTTTTAAAGTGCTGTTAGTTAATATTCTGATTATTATTCCTTTTTCTCTTAAAGAATTAATAAGCTCCACAGCCTCTGCATAAACCTGGCCTTGAAATTCGAGAACGCCATCAACGTCAAAAATAACTCCTTCGAATTTTTCAGAGTTCATTTCTATTAGTACTAATTCCTAAGAAACATTTCAAGGCATTTGAAAAGGAGCAAAAATTAATAGAGTAAAGTTAATTTCGGTTTTATTTAATCAGAAGTCTTTAAGCACATCTTCAAGAGTAGGTGAACCTACTTCTTCAATTTCATACTGAACCCGAAGGACTTTTTTATCTGTTTTTATTAAGCGGCTGAGATCAATAGGAGTCCCACTGACCACCAGATCGCAGTCGCTGTTGTTAATAGTCTGAGTTAGTTCAGCAATCTGAGTTTGACCATAACCCATGGCTGGTAGAACTTTGTCTAAATGGGTAAACTTTTCAAATGTTTTTTTAATGCTGCCCACAGCGAAAGGTCTGGGATCAATTATTTGGGCTGCTCCATATTTATTGGCCGCGACTACTCCGGCCCCATAAGCCATTCCTCCGTGAGTTAAAGTGGGGCCATCTTCGATTACTAGTACTCTTTTATTAGCTATTTCCTGACCATCAGAAACGATAATGGGAGAGTTAGCTTTGATCACGGTTGCCTTTGGATTTATTTTTTTAATATTATCGAGGGCAATGTCTATTTTTTCTTTGTCAGCTGTGTCAATCTTGTTTACAACCAGCACATCAGCTTTCCTGAAGTTTGTCTCACCAGGATGATATAGGAGTTCATGACCGGGACGGTGAGGATCAACAACTACAATGTCTAAATCAGGTTTATAAAAAGAAAAATCATTATTACCACCATCCCATAGGATTACATCTGCCTCTTTTTCTGCTTCCTCCAGGATGTCTTTGTAATCTACCCCAGCATAGACCACAATCCCATTGGCAATGTGGGGTTCATATTCTTCTCTTTCTTCAATAGTACACTCGTGTTTAGCCAAATCTTCATATTGAGCGAAGCGCTGAACCCTCTGCTTTACCAGATCACCGTAGGGCATAGGATGGCGGATAACCGCAACTCTTTTACCTTTGTTTTTTAGGAGAAGGGCTATTTTTCGACTGGTTTGACTCTTGCCACAACCTGTCCTTACAGCACAGACAGAAACTACTGGTTTCTGGCTAGTAAGCATAGTTGCATTTGGCCCTAGAAGGACATAGGTAGCCCCTGCAGCCATGACTTCAGAGCCTTTATGCATTACGTATTCGTGAGAGACATCACTATAGGAAAAATAGACTTCATCCACTCCTTCTTTCTTTATGAGAGATGTAAGTTCTTCTTCGGGATAAATGGCAATTCCTTGGGGATACAATTTTCCAGCCAAAGCAGCAGGATATTTTCTGTCTTCAATGTCAGGGATTTGAGTGGCTGTGAAAGCGACAACGCGGTATTGCTCATTATCTCTGAAATAGACGTTAAAGTTGTGGAAATCTCTTCCAGCTGCACCCATTATAATTGCCTTCTTCATTTAAGTACCTCCTTGATTTAGGTTTAAAAATACTTTTTCTTTAATATTTTTCAAAAACAAATTATATATCACAGTCCTCTATTTTATGCAAATATATAAAAGTTGGCAATTTGATAAGTCAAATAGTTTAAAAAAATTCTTATAAGATGAAAAACTGTAAAATCAAGAGGAGAAAAAATACAAATTTAATTGACATGATATAAGGAGTTTGCTATAAGCCTAGGAAAAGATTTTTTGGTAGAAATGATAGATCTAAAGCAGGAAATAGAAGCTTATAGATAGGAGTCTTTCAGCTATGGAAATTAAAATAGTTTGGGGTAAAAGCGAAGGAGAAACTTTAATTAGTTCTTTTGATAAATCATTACTTAAGGCAGGAATTCATAATTTTAACCTGATTTATTTAAGCTCAATAATTCCTCAAAAGGCTGTTGTCACGGAGGTTGGTACTTATAAATCTAATCATAAAATTGGTGATATTTTACATGTGGTTATTTCCACTATAAGCAGTGATAAGGCCGGAGCCCAGATTACAGCCGGGTTGGGCTGGGTTAAAACGGCTGAAGGAGGGCTGTTATTTGAATCAAATGGCCAATTTAGCCCCGAAAAATGCAGCCAAGAAATTGAAAAAGGCCTAACAGAAATGATGTCTGCTCGAGGCTGGCAAGGTGAGATTAAGATGAAGGTTATCTCTCATAGAGTGAAGAAAAAAGCCAATATAACAGTAGCTGCCGTTTACGATTTTTAGAGAAAAATAGCTAATATTAAAGGCTATGGAGTTTTAGGAAACGAAACCTGGTAAAAATAAACCAGAATCAGGAAAAATATAGCTCCAATTAAAACCATCAGAAGAAATTCTTTAAGAAAATTTTTTAGATTTATCATTATTTTAGCCTGTTTATAATTGAATCAAATTTAGAGCGGATTTTTAGAAGTACACTTAGCAAAACTCCTACTGGGCAGAAAGCACGGCAGAATAAGCGACGGCTAAAAAAAGAACCAAGGATTACAGCTGGCATAATGTACCACTGAATATTCATTCCTTCAGCCCTAAAGAAAGTGGCAAAGGGCTCATAAGCTCCTAAAGCAGGATTCAAAGTTAAAAATGTAATAATTAAAGCCAGCCAGGTCAGAAAGTATGCCAGATATTTGGTCAAAATGAGGTTTTTTTTATTTAGTTTAAGATTTATCCCGCTAATTTTAGCAGTGAATTCCTGCAAAGCACCAAAGGGACACAAATAATAACAATAAAGATTGCGTTTTAAAATTAGGGGAAAGGATAAAGCTCCAAATATTAACATCCACCAGAAGATATTTTCTTTAAGAGGCGGGATAAAACCAAAAAAAAGAGCTGATATATTCCCGATAGAAATAGCTGCATTTAGATAAAAACCAAGAAAAATAAAAGTAGTCCCTAAAATAAAATATCGCAGTATTTTAAGGTTGAGTTTAAGATCTATAAACATCAACATATAGAGCGAGAGTAAAATTACTTCTCTAATTCCAAATTTCCACTTTCTTTCTGCTCCTTTGAAGGGAAACTTTAAAATTTTTCTTCCAATAGAATGACTTCCTTTTCTTACAGCTTCTGTAACTGCTTTAGAAGATATAGTGGCTTGAGTGACCGTATCAATATCTTGGCCAATGGAAAGGGGATCAGAAACTTTTTTTCCAATGAATTGCTGGAAGAATTTGTGATTTTGAATTTTATGGAAAAAAGAAGGTGTTTCTTTGTATTCAAGGACAACTATTTGGGTAATAATTCCTTTGGAATCTGTAATTGTTGCCAGCTTCAGAGGGCCTCCCCATCCCTGGGCTTTTTCTACAACAATATAAATTAATGTTTTTCCAGTGCCTTTATTGTGGGCTTCAAATAAGAGAGGATTATTGCTTATTTTAAAAATTTCTGAGTTTTGAGGAATGAACTTCTGGAGTTGGCTGACTATTTGAGTTCCTTTCTTTGTAGAGCCAAGAATATAAGCTATCGATAGAGTGATAACAGCCAGCAGGAGAGCTGCATTTTTTAAAGATAGCTTCATCTTATTAAATGGATTTAAGCGGTGGCAGACATCGAGATTAGGAGTTATTTTTCTTAGCAGGTTGTGTTTTCGGGCGGCTATTTTTAATGATTTTTCTCCTGGTTATAGCCAAAATTATAAGAGCTAATCCGCCAAATATCAATAAACCCAAGCCTGCTGCTCTGGTTTCTCCTTCTATGATACTGGTTACTAACCAAGCAATAGAAAAGAAGCCTAAAAATAATCCTATGATTAATCCTGACCAAGAAAGAAACGAAATTTTCAAATTATTTTTTGAAATCTGACTTTTTAAGCACCAAATAGAAAGGACTATGAAACCACCTAAGACAAACCAAACGATATCCATTAGGGTACTCCTTTTTTTAATCTCATCATAGATTTAATCTTCATCCCAGAAGTTGGCATTAGCTTGGCTGTTTCGAATTGATCCATAGCCAAATAAATTATCCATTCTGGCCAAAAAGTATTGAAAAGGAGCAATGGGTAAAGCAGCTAAAGTAGCTCCTAATTTATGATTCCACAAGGGAAGTTTATTGTAAGGACAGGAAGAAATACAATTAGCGCAGTCTGACCCATTTTCTCTCCAGAATTGGATGCATTTTTCAGGATTGATGTACCATTTTAAAACACCAGGATTATTAGAGATTGTTTCTCCTTCGAGGGTGGGGGGGCCGAAGGAGATAGCTTGGGAAGGGCAAGCTTGAGCGCAGCGCTTACAGGTTTTACAAAATTGCCAGACACCAAAAGTTTTAGGCCTATCTGGCTGCAGCTTGAGCTCTGTAAATACTTTGACGATCCGTACCCGAGGTCCAAACTCCTGAGTTATAAGCAAACCGTTTCGACCCAGTTCGCCAAGACCGGCAGCAATAGCATAAGGAATGCTCAGGGAAACATCGTTGCCGTGGCCAAAAGCCCGGTAACCAAGCTGGCGGATAAAAGCGGATACTGAACAGCCAAGGGCACACATGTGAGAATAGCCCAAACCAGTAGCTGCTTCTTCTAAGGCAGAAGGAGAGAGAGATATTCCCTTATAATTCATTTCTACGGCCATAACTACCACAGATTTGGGTTGGAAAGGAAATTCTGGAGGGATTAATTCAAACTGAGGTGGCTCTTCGGGAGAATACTCTGCATTTATATTCTCTTTAACAAGATGTGAATAGGTCCAGAGGGGATCATAGTCGGCAATTCCTACCAGGCTGGCCCCGAGAAAATGAGCTGCTTTTTTTATCTTTTTACTGGCATCTTTTGCATCTTTAAATTTAAATTTTTTGGGGTTGACTGGTTCATCCCAGTCATAAGCTGGTGTCTGGGGCTGCCCACCTTCACTGCCTGGGGCAAATTTATTGTCAACTGTCCAGCCGGCTTCGCTCAAAGCATAATCAAGTTGACTCCAGCCATGTTGATTTAATTTGGATGTTCTTTCTGATTTACTGGCTGCTTCTTCTATTTTATTTATTAGTTCGTAATCCCATAACTGCCGATTGAAAATAGTGTATTTTTGATTCATACGCTTACATTTATCAGTGATTTCAATGGGAAAACGAGCTTTACTTGGGGAAGATAAAATAGGAGGAGAAGAGGCAGAGAGAGTAAGGACAGCTCCCGAAAAACCAGCAGCGGTTCCGCCTAACAAAAATTGGCGGCGGTTTAGTTTTTTTTCTTGGTGGTTTTGTCTATTGGAAATTTGAGGTGAATTGTTTGCTTTAATTTTCTTCTTGTCCATTGATTATCCTCCATCCTCAAAATATTTGAATTTCAAATCTTGTGAAAGGAAAAGAATAATTTTTGCTATATTCATCATATTCGTAAATTTTTCTTGAATAATAAACTATTTTTACAAAAAAAAACAAGGATTATATTAATTTAATGTTAATTATTATTTAAAATTTAGGTAGAATATGAGAATATAAAATAATTAAAGTAAAACAGATTAAAATTATTATTACCATTGAATTAAATTTTTAAAAGTAAGGAGATACTGCTTTAATATTTTTTCTTAGTTAAAAAAGGAGGCATAAAGTGTTTAGAGGAAAGTTCAAAAAGTTTTTTTGTTTTGTTTTAATAATATTTTTAAATTTTGGTTTCTTTGTTTTAGAGGGCTTTAGCCAGAAGCTTTCTGAAGATTTTTTAAAATTCTTTCATTACCGCTCAATTGGCCCTACTCGCCAAGGGGGGAGAATAATTGATATTGCTGTGCCTGACTGGAAGAAGCAACCTTATACTTTTTATATTGCTTGTACTGGGGGCCTCTGGAAAACAACTAATTATGGTAACTCCTTTGAACCCATCTTTGATAACCAGGGTTCCATTGCCGTAGGAGATGTAGCTGTTTCCTGGTCGAATCCCGACATAATTTGGGTAGGAACAGGAGAAGCTAATGTAGCTGAGCTTTATGGAGACGGAGTTTATAAATCAGTCGATGGGGGGAAGAGGTGGCAACATATGGGATTAAGAGAATCTCGCTATATTGGCCGGATTAGGATTCATCCTCAAAATCCTGATATTGTTTATGTGGCCGCCCTTGGTTACGCTTTTTCTGATAATCCTGAAAGGGGTGTCTATAAAACTACAGATGGTGGTCAGAATTGGATCAAATCTTTAGAAGTTAAAAGCAATGGAAAGTTTGTAGGTGCAGTTGATTTGGTTATGGATCCATCCGATCCAGAGGTGCTTTATGCAGCTATGTGGGAGAGGCCAGAGGGCGAGGGTAGCGATATTTACAAGACTTCTGATGGTGGGAAATCATGGAAAAAACTTACTAACGGCCTACCCCAAGGAAAGTTGGGGAGAATAGGCCTTGATATTTATCTCAGGAATCCAAAAATCCTTTATGCTACTATTCTTGAACCTAAGCGCCGGGTTGGAATTTACCGGACAGATGATGCTGGTCATTCCTGGGTTAGGAGAGGTGAAGCCATTAGGGGAGGTTCTTTTTTTGGCCAGATAAGGGTAGATCCTAACAATCCTGATATAGTCTATAATTTTCAGGCCCAGATGGATAGATCCACTGATGGAGGTAAAACCTGGGGCAGGGCCTGGCGATGGGGAGGTGATTGGCATGCCCTTTGGATCAATCCTGAAAATAGTAATAATATTTTAGGTGGCTATGATTATGGCTTTGCTCTAACCCATGATGGCGGTCTCCACTGGTATCATGCTGATGAATTACCTTTGGCTCAGTTGTATGCCATATGTGTCGATATGGATTATCCCTATTACGTTTATGGAGGCATGCAGGATTTTGGCACCTGGAAAGGTCCCAGCACCAATAAAGGCTATGTGCCTATTAGATTTGAAGATTGGTCTCAGGTAGGAACAGCAGACGGATTAAGCTGTCAGGTTGATCCCAATGACAGCCGCTGGCTCTATCTTGAGACTCAAAATGGAGGTCTGGTCAGGTTTGACCAGAAAGAAGGCGTAAAGAAAAGAATTAGATATAGAGGGGATCCCAACCTCCGCTTTAATTTTCATGCTCCTGTTTTAATTTCTCCCCATAACAGTCAGGTAATATATCATGGAGCCAATGTTCTTCTTAGTTCTGACTATCGTGGGGAATGCTGGCGGGTAATAAGCCCTGATCTTTCTAATCCTGAGAAAAAACACCTCACCCGGCGGGAAAAAGGAACAATTACGACTATTGCTGAATCACCAGTTAAGCAGGGTGTGCTTTGGGTAGGAACGGATGATGGCAATCTATGGATAAGCCTGGATAATGGTGCTAACTGGCAGAAGCTAAACGATCGCCTTCCAGACAATCCAGAATATTGGATTAGTCGGGTGGTTGCGTCTCATCACTATGCTGGTACTGCCTATGTAGCTATGTCAGGCTTAAGAAGAGATGATTTCAGGCCTTTTCTTTATAAAACAGATGATTTTGGACAAACCTGGATTTCTTTAGCTGCAAACCTTCCTCAAGAGCCAATCAATGTCATTGTTGAAGATAACAAAAATCCAAATTTACTGTTTGTAGGCACAATGCGGGCTGTCTATGTTTCTATAGATGGCGGGCAGCACTGGACAAAAATGAAAAATAACATGCCGACTATTCCAGTATATGACTTAGTTATCCATCCTCGAGAGAATGATCTGGTGGTTGGCACTCATGGCCGAGGATTTTACATCACAGATATTTCCCCTTTTCAAGAATTAACCTCTGAAGTACTGGCTGAGAAAGTGCATCTTTTTGCGATAGAGCCTAAGGTTCAGTGGAAAATAATAAATCAGCATACTCGAAGTGCCCAGAATTTTGCTGGGGAGAACGAGCCAAGAGGGGTGATAATTAACTATTATCTAAAGGATAAAGTTAAAGATGAGGTAAAGGTCACCATTTTAGCTGGAGCTAAAATTCTTCAGGAATTAAAAGGGACCAATAATTCTGGGTTAAATAGAGTTATTTGGCCCTTTACCTGGAAAAGGGAGCGAACAGCAGAAGAAAAGAAGAACTTTAAAGAAACAAGAGGAGTTCCTTTCGATTCTGAAGGGGAGTGGGGACAGGAATATTTCGATTATTATGATCAGCTTGAATGGTATGGCAGTGAAGACACTGAGGTGGGTATCAATGGTCAATCTTTAATGACCAGACGTCATATCCATGATTGGGAGACAGATCCCAATTATAAGTACACTCGTGTTCGCCCAGGGCAATACACGGTTATTCTCACCATAGGTCATAAGATTTTAAAAAAGAGAGCATTGGTTTTAAAAGATCATTGGATTAGGGATCAGGAGTAATTAATAACTATTATAATCTAATTTAAAAAGAAGAAGCGATAGAAAAAATTTTTCAACTTGCTTTACATTTTAATAAACATTTTGTAATTTAGGGGTAAAGTTAGACTTAATGCAAGTTACTTTAATGAGAGGTAATAATGATAAGTGAATTGGAAAGAAAGATTCTGAAGTCTCTTAATCAAAATGCAAGGAAGAGCTTCAGGAAAGTGGCTAAGGAGGTGGGTACTTCAACCACAGCTATTTATAATAACGTAAAAAAATTGGAAAAAGCTGGAATACTGAAAGGATATATTCCTTTAATTGATGAGGAGCTACTTGGCCATAATTATACCTCACTTATTGCCCTTCGGATCACCCAGGGTAAGCTCTATGATGTTTATAAAATTATTGCTAAATACCCTCAAGTGCGCTCAATTTATGATATTACTGGTGAATGGGATGCGGTTATTATTTGTTACTTTAGTAAACGGAAAGAATTAGATGATTTTTTGAAAAAAAAGTTAGCCCTGCCTTATATAGAAAGAGTAGTGACCCACGTTGTTTTAAACGTCATCAAAGACGAAAAAAGAGCCTTCATTGAATAACAATTAAATCACTAATTTAAAATTTAGGCATATTCTTCAATAATCTCTATTGTCAATTTTTTCTAGTCATCCCTTATATAAATTAGATTTTTTGTTGAAGTTATCTTATAATATTTTAATGTATAATAGGAATGATATGAAATTTATTCTGAAAATTTAGAACTCAGCTCGATAGAATAGATAAAGTACTTTTTAAACAAAAAAGATGAAATAAAAATGAAGATAAAAAATATTTTAAAAGAAGGGAGAAGTAATGAAAATATTGAATAAAATTATTTTAAGAGCTTTATTAGTCATAATTATCTCTTGTTTTTTTATTTGGGCATCAATTAACTTCCCCTTGGATCTAAAGGCTATGTTCGCAGCCCAGAGTGGAGTTACAGGAGCAGCTGAGGGATTCGTCAAAGATGCAAATACAGGCAAGATTATAACCAAGGCAAAGATAACTCTTGTTTATACCAGGAATGAGATTATGAAATATGAACTCCATACAGACAAAAAGGGGCATTTTTATAAAGGAGGGTTAACTCCAGGAATCTATAGAATAAGCACTGAGAAAGAAGGTTATTTGCCCCAAGTCCAAACTCTTAGAGTAAGATTAGGTGACACAGTGAAAATAGAAATTGTGCTCGAACCCATGGGAAGTGCAGAACCTGTTGTGGTGAGTAAGGGAAAAGAGGGATTGAAGTTATTCCAGGCGGGTAAATATAAGGAGGCTGCTGAAAAATTTAGCGAAGGAATTTCCAAAGGAGAAGCAAATACAATTCTTTATTATTACCGGGGTTTATCATATGAAAAAAGCGGCCAAATTGAAAAAGCCCTGGAAGACTATAATCAGTCAATTAAGCTTAAACCATATTTTGTTTTGCCCTATTCAAGAATAGGCATAATTTATGCCAAGCGGAAGAATTATGAACAAGCAGCTGAATACTACAAAAAATCATTTGAATTAGGTAGTAAAGATGTAACTACCCTCTATAATTATGGCGTAGTCTTAGTAAATATTGGCCGAAGCCAGGAAGCTAAGGAGGTATTTGAAAAGCTGATCAGCTTGGATGAAAACTATTCAGATGCTTATTATCATTTAGGCATTATTTACGTGGGCCAAGGAAACTCAGCTCAGGCCAAAGAACTCCTTCAGAAGTTTGTGGATATGGATCCAGGGAATAGTAAAGTGCCAGTAGCTAAAAAAATTCTTGAGAGTTTGAATTGATATAATCTTTATTGGAGCTAAGTACTAAATAATTTTTATATTGAAATGAGAAAGGCAATTACTGTTTTCCGTTTATTTCTTTTATTGATTTCTCTTCTTTTTTTGATTACATCCATGGTTAATGCTGGGGATGAAGATGCAGCTAAGAACTGGCTGAGAGAAGTAGAACCTATTATCACCAAAGCCGAGAGAACTGTCTTTAAAGGATTAAAGACAGCAGAGGATAGAGCCAGATTTATTAACTATTTCTGGAGAGTAAGGGATCCTAAACCTGAAACACCTCAGAATGAGTATAAAATTGAATATTACAAACGGCTGAATTATGTCAAAACCCATTTCCAAGGTTTGCGTAGTGACAGAGGAAGGATTTATATGATTCTAGGTAAGCCTATAGAAGTCAACAATTATAGCGGATTGTCAAGTGTAGTTGACTGTGAACTCTGGACATATTATGCCGAAGGCAGGCCTGGGCTCCCCCCGGTTATCCACCTTATCTTTTATAAGCGCGAAAATTATGGAGATTATAGGTTATTTTATCCAGGCATAGATACGGCTTTGGATATTCTTTCTCCTGGTTATAGAGAGGGTTATACTTCAGCCAGAAGTGCTTATCGAGAACTGAGAAAAACCTATGCTGAGCTGGCCGATGCTACTCTCTCAGTTATTCCTGGAGAAGGAAGTCCTTATATGCCCTCTACAGCTACTTCTTCCAATCATGTTTTTGCTCAGATCTTTAGCCTTCCAGAAAGGGAAATGTCAGATTCTTATCTGCAAGCCTTTCGTTCAATCCAAGGAACAGTTGATGTCACTTACTCATTCAGGGAGATGTCTGGTTCTGTCTCAATTGGATTAACTAAAAACAAAGGCTATACTTTCCTCAATTATTCTATAGTGCCTGACACAATCCGTCTTAAAAAAGTGGCTGATAACCTCAATTATGCCCAGCTCAATCTTAACTTGAGGATTGAGAATCTCGATGGGAAAACAATTTTCCAGAAGGAAAGAAATGTGGAAATTAGGCTTGACGACCAGAAAAAGGGAGTACTTGATAAGAAAAAAATAATGATTTCGGATTTTGTTCCCGTCATCAACGGTGAATTTAATGTCAGTCTTATATTATCTAACAAATCCACAAAAGAGTTTTTAATCCATAGAGAAAAACTGGAAATAAATAAGGAATTAGTACCTGTTCTTTGCGGTTTTGAAGCTGTGGAAATACAATCAGATAGATTTATGCCTTTTACTGTTGATAACTATAAAATTTCAGTTGATCCCCGCTTTGTTTTTAACAAAACCGAGACTTTGGTTGGAGTAGTAATGGCTGAGCAAAAGCCAGATATCCGTCTTATCCGGGCAGATAACGAGGAGGAGTCATTTGTAGTGAAAGATATTATCAAAATTGGCCGCTATTTCCTCTTCAAGAAGCCTTTGGCAGATTTGAAATCGAGTAATTATTATCTGAGCATTTCTACTCAAAAAGGTGAAGTTTATAGAAAAATTGTAGCTGTTCTTCCTTTTCTGGCTGAAAGAGCTCAAAGCTTTGAATGGACTGAGGCTTCCGGCTCTACATCTGCCTACAATTTTGAGATAGCCACTCAATATTTAAATAATGACCAAATCCAGAAAGCTATTGAATACTTCAACAGAGTGCCGAAATCAATGTGGAATGCTAAAACAATTCCCTCTATTGCCCAGGCCTATTATCGAGCTCAGGATTATGAAAAGGTTGTTGAGCTTCTGGAGAGAGAGGAAGTGCCTAAAAATTATTCTACTCTCTTGCTTCTTGGCAACTCCTGCCTGGAGCTCAAGCAGTTGGAAAAAGCGGCTGACTACTTCGAAAAACTAAGAAACTATGGAGATACCTCTAAAATAAATCGTATCCTGGGGGCTATCTCCCTTTCACTGGGAAGAAGAGAAGAAGCGAGAGTATATTTTAATCGTGCCAAAGATTTAGAGAATAAAATAAAAGATAAAAGCTGGTAAAATTATAATTTTTACAATGGAACCATCTTTTTTCCGTGATAATCAAGCATAATATATAGCTAGTTCTTTTAAAGATTCTACGGCCATCTGTTTCTCTGCCCCTAAGACCTTCTTCAACTCCCGTTCTAAATGCCATATATCTAAAACCCCTATAGCCCCAGGAAAATAATTATTCTTCAGATTCTTTATCCACCGAGCTCTATCACTGATAAAATACACCTTCTCCGCATCCATAACCCCTTGTCTGATACAATCTAAATAAAATTTCTCCCCAAAAGCTCCTGCATCTTCTATAGAGGCATATGTCTTCTTATCCATAAGCCAGAA
>Ga0190360_1000292_pt1 | contig 28230 bp, 27 predicted proteins | sample 48721834_MG_FD_161271 | JGI IMG/M metagenome (GOLD analysis project Ga0190360, IMG submission 161271) | Hydrothermal vent microbial mat bacterial communities from Southern Trench, Guaymas Basin, Mexico - 4872-18-3-4_MG | ecosystem: Environmental > Aquatic > Marine > Hydrothermal vents >...
GATCTCCCTCATCGGATTTCTCCTTGTTTTGTGATTCGCTATCCAAAATTGGAGAAATCCGTTTTAATTTCAAAACACTTTTTTGTTCTTTAGCACGTAACTTTGCAACAACGCCTTATTTTTAATATGTTTAATATAGTTTAAACATGAAGTCGTGTCAAGATAAACTTGATAAATAGAGGTTAGTTTCATAAATTGACAAGAATACTTGAAAATGGGTGAGTGTATGAAGAGAGGATTTTTTATTATTTTCCTGATCATAATGGCAGGAATTGTTTATGGTTCAGGGGATACTGTTTCGAGGGGAGTAAGGCACTGGATTTTTTTCAAAGATAAGGTGGGTGGTCATGAAGTTTCCGAACCTACAATCAAAAAAGGAATAGAACTGGGAATATCTCCTCGGGCACTTAAGAGAAGATTGAAGGTAAGGACAGAGGATGAAATAATCGATTATACAGACCTACCTGTGAATGGAGATTATATAAAGATTCTCAGAGATTATGGTCTGAAAATCTATGCCGTATCAAGATGGCTAAATGGTGTGAGTGCAGCAGTTCCAGAAGATAAAATAGATAAAATTAGGTCTCTAACTTTTGTTAAAGAGGTAAGAAAAATTTCTGGCCTGCGTATGAACCCTCCGGATATTGATATTCAAAAACAGTCAAAACATTATCTTTCCAGGCCCAGACATTCTTCCATCGATTATGGGGAGAGCTTTGCACAGAACAAACAGATACATGTTCCAGAGGTGCACGAGCTTGGTTTAACAGGGGATGGTATTCTCATCGGCCTCCTTGATACAGGTTTCGATTATAACAATGCTGCTGTTTTTCAGAGTATTGATGTTGTTGCAGAGCACGATTTTTACTGGGATGACGATGTAACTGCAAATCAGTCTGGCGATAGTGAGGATCAGGATCACCATGGGACCTCTGTACTTTCAGTCATCGCAGGCTTTCATCCTGGTTATCTAATCGGCCCTGCATACACGGCTTCTTATGCACTGGCAAAGACAGAATGGGTCGTGCCTTCTGGTTATGATGATACTCTTGAAGTGGACCTCTGGGTAGAGGGCCTGGAGTGGCTGGAGAGTATTGGCGTCGATGTTGTATCAAGTTCGTTAGGATATTATCAATTCTTTAATGGAGATGACTATACCTATTCTGATCTTGATGGGAACACCTGTGAGGCAACCATAGCAGCCGACATAGCAGCAGGCAAGGGTGTTATAGTTGTTAATGCTTCTGGAAATGAGAGACAAACATCATGGCACTATGTGATCAGTCCTGCGGATGGTGACAGTGTGATAAGTGTTGGGGCAGTGACAATGAATGGAAATCTTGCTCCTTTCAGTTCTGGCGGTCCTACAGCGGATGGAAGGATAAAACCAGATGTAGTTGCAATGGGCAGCGGGGTTGTTTGTTTTGATCCATACGATAAATCATACATGTATGCGAGCGGAACTTCACTTTCATGTCCTCTCGTTGCAGGGGTTTGTGCACTTGTGCTTCAGGCCCATCCAGAACTTGGTCCCATGGAGGTAAGAGAGGCGATTCGCAATACAGCCAGCCAGTCGACATCGCCAGACAACTTGCTCGGATGGGGAATAGTGAATTGTTATGAGGCTGTATTCTATCATGGAATGATCTTTTCAAATTTTGAACTTGTTTCTGAATACAATACCAAAGATATTCGCTTAGAGATGAATGTACTGTCAAAAACTGGAGTCATGCGAGATTCTGTTTTTCTATTTTACACGCTGGATGATGGTTTTTCATTTCATAAAGTCGGGATGATCTATACTGGTGGAAAGAGTCAGCAGCATTTTATGACAGAGAGAATCGCTGAACTCGATGAAGATTCTTTTCGGTTCTATCTTCAGGCATACGATACACTCGGGAATGTCTATACCGCACCGATAGGGGCTCCCTTGAGGCTCTACTCACTGTTTGAAGAGATCCCTGGAGTCATTCCTGTAAAATTGAAGAAGATAACAGATTTTTACATATACCAGAACTACCCCAATCCCTTTAATCAGACTACTGTAATTCCTTTTTCAGTACAGAAAAAATCATACGTAACATTAAAAATATACAATATATTAGGCCAGCAAGTTATGACAATAATCGATGGTGTTGTTGGCCCTGGAAAGATAGAGGCAGAATGGGATGGCACAGACAGCATGGGCAGGAAGGTTCCATCTGGAATATATATATCCTGCCTGAGATTAAAAAATGAGACGAAATTTCGAAAGATAATGCTCGTCAGATGATAAGGCTGGTGCTGGCTGGGCAATTTACTATTGATTTTTATCATTGAAAAAAGTATATTAAACGAATTGATCAAACAGACTTGTTAGGAGGTGATTCTCCTTGAAAATAACCCCTCTTGAAATAAAAAAACAGCGGTTTAAGACAAGAGTAGGCGGATATGACAGGGCCGAAGTAGAAACATTTTTAGAGATGGTTGCCGAAGAATTTGAATCGCTACTTGAAGAGAAAAAGCACTTTGAAGATGAGTGCATAAAGTTAAAGACAAAGCTCAGGGACTATCAGCAGGTAGAGAAGACACTCCAGGAGACCTTGATGAATGCCCAGGAAAGCGTGAGCATGTCAAAGGAAAACTCGAGGAGAGAGGCTCAGATAATAATCAGAGAAGCAGAGCTTAAGGCGGAAAGAATATTGGACGAAGCCAAGGAAAAATTAACCAAGCTCAAGGCCGATATAGCTACACTGAAATCTCAGAAAGAGTCTTTTGCAAGACGGTTGAAACATCTTCTCGAATCTCAAATCGAATTGATAAATGTACTCGAAATAGATGACGTTGGCCTCAATATAGGTGAGCTCAAGGTTGGAGATAAGAAAGCAGTGGGGGGTAAATCTACAAAGGAGACCAATGCTGTTTCACCAGGTGGCAATAAAGGATTGGATAAGGGAGCATTATCCCTGTAATTTTTGGAGGAAAATATGTTGTTAAAAAGATTGGCGTTAGTGTTAATTTCCGTAAGTCTCGTTATGGGGGGATGCGCAAAGAGAGTAATGGTAGGATATGATAAACTCGAAGAGACAAACAGTGTTGAGGTTGTTCTTGTTTCAGGGAAAAAGGTGATCGGTACTGTAGAAAGTGTAGAGCCCTACCAGATTGTTGTAATGACTAAAGATAGAGGGAAAAGAGCCATAAAGAAATCTTCGATTAAACTCATCAGGAGAAGGCCACCTGTGTATGATGATCTTGGAAAGGGCATTTCTGAGGAAGAGATAGAAGCCGAGAGGACAAATAAAAATGCAATTATATATGGAGTCGGAGGCGGCCTGTTGAGTTTTGGAACGAGCTTTTTTGCAGGATCGCTGGCAGCACAGAATTCAGGAAGTATTCTTGCTGCCACAACACTGGCCGGAGGGACTATCGGGACAGTACTGTTTGTTCAGGCAGGAAGAGCAATGGACAGGAAACAGGCGATTGAGAGGGTCCGTCTGAAGAGAATATCCACAAGCGTTGAGATGAGAAAGAGTGATGCAGATGTCGATTCGCTTAAGGTTCGAAAACAGATCGAGGAGGAAAAGAAGAAGCAACAGGAGCTGAGATTAGAGAGGGAGAAACTTCTTAAGAAACTGAAAGAGGAAGAGAAGAAAAAAAAGAAAAAGAAGAGAGAGGGAAATATTTTACTCTGAATTGAAAGTGCTGGAGTTTTGATGGATAAGAGTCGGATTGGCATAATTGGCGGCAGTGGCCTCTACGAGATAGAGGGTATAAAGATTAAAGAGAGAAGATTTGTGGATACACCATTTGGCGATCCTTCCGATGAAGTAGATATATGTGAATTGGAGGATCGTGAGATTGTCTTTCTTCCCAGACATGGTCGGGGCCACAGGATCCTGCCTGGAGAGATCAATTATCGCGCAAATATCTATGCCTTAAAGAAGTTGGGAGTTGAGTGGATAATATCCCTTTCTGCAGTGGGGTCTTTAAAAAAGGAGATAAGACCACTGGACATGGTTCTTGTTGATCAGTTTATAGACAGAACTTATGGGCGCAAGAGCACATTTTTTGGAGAGGGGATTGCCGCTCATGTTGCTATGGCAAATCCTCTGTGCCCTGAATTGCGCAGAATAGTGTTCGAGGCGGCACACGAAGAAGGAATGGGGGCAAACATACACTGGGGAGGGACTTACATAAATATCGAAGGTCCTGCATTCTCGACCAGGGCAGAGTCGAATCTCTATAGATCGTGGGGAGTCGATGTAATTGGAATGACAAACTTAACAGAGGCGAAGCTTGCAAGAGAAGCAGAGATTTGTTATATGACTGTGGCCATGGTCACAGATTATGATTGCTGGATAGAGGATAATCCAGAAGAATCTGTTGCAGTAGATTTGATTGTTGAAAATCTTAATAAAAACGTTGAGATTGCAAAGAGGATAATAAGAAGATCTGTTAAAAATATATCTGAAGTACGTAATTGTGAATGTAAGACGGCACTGAAGAATGCAATAATAACAAAGCAGGATAAGATACCAAAATCTGTGAAGGCACGACTCGGATTGTTGATAAGCAAATATGTTGAATAGAGAATATGTTAAAAACAGATGAGGGATGATCAGTTGCTCTACAGGGAGGTAAAAAATCCAGTTAATTTTCCGGAACTAGAAAATGAGGTTTTAGAATTCTGGGAAAAGAACGGCATATTTAAGAAATCAATTACAACAAGGGATGAGAACAGAAGATTTACATTTTATGAAGGCCCTCCAACTGCTAATGGTAAGCCAGGTATTCATCATGTAATCTCAAGAATAATGAAAGACTCAATATGCCGCTATCGAACGATGCAGGGATACAGAGTAGAGAGAAAGGCGGGATGGGATACGCACGGTCTGCCTGTGGAAATCGAAGTTGAGAAAGAGCTGGGATTTCGAAGTAAAGAGGATATTGAAGCATATGGAGTAGACAGGTTTAACAGAAAGTGTAGAGAGTCTGTTTTCAAGTATCTCAAAGAATGGAATGAATTGACACGCAGAATAGGATTCTGGGTGGATATAGAGAATCCATATATAACCTATACGAGTGAATATATAGAAACAGTCTGGTATCTACTGGCAGAGATGTGGCGTAAAGGTTTTTTGTATCAGGGGTTCAAGATATTGCCCTATTGTCCGAGATGTGAGACTCCGCTTTCGAGTCATGAGACATCGCTTGGCTATCGTGATATTACAGAGCGTGCCATCACCGTAAAGTTCAGGCTGGTTGAAGATGAGAAAAAATTCATTCTTGCATGGACAACAACCCCATGGACGCTTCCAGGCAATGTAGCCCTCGCTGTTGGGAAAGATATACTATATGCAGAAGTAGAGCAAGAGGTAAGTGGTAATAAAGAGATATATTATATTGCCGAGAACAGGCTTGATGTTTTAAAGGGAGAATATAGGATAATTCGTAAGCTGCGTGGAAAGGAGATGGAGGGCTGGAAATACAGACCGCTCTTTGATTTTGTCAATCTTGCTGGTGATGGTTCTGCTTATTATGTTGCAGTTGCAGATTTTGTTACAACAGATGAAGGTACAGGCGTTGTACATACGGCTGTAATGTATGGTGAGGATGATTATCGTCTTGGCATGGAAATAGGACTGCCGGCCCATCATACGGTAGATGAGCATGGATGTTTTAACGACTCTGTTCCGAGATGGAAGGGACGATATGTAAAGGATGAAGATGTAGAACATGAGATTGTCGAATACTTAAGAGATAGTGGTCTGCTCTATTCTGAGGAGCAGTATACACATTCTTATCCGCATTGCTGGAGATGTGATGCACAGCTCATCTATTATGCAAAAAAATCCTGGTATCTCAGGACAACAAAGATAAGAGATATGCTCATCGAAAACAATAAGAAGATTGAATGGTTTCCGAGAGAGGTTGGAGAGGGGAGATTTGGTCAGTGGATAGAGAACAATGTTGACTGGGCCCTTTCAAGGGATAGATACTGGGGAACTCCTCTTAATGTGTGGATTTGTGATGGATGTTCCAGAGAGCTGGCAGTAGAGAGCATTGAAAAATTGAAGAGTTTATCGGGATTGGATAGAATAGATGATCTGCACAAACCATATATAGATGAGGTTAAGTTCAGCTGCTGCGAATGTGGTGGAACGATGAGGCGAACACCAGAGGTTATCGACTGCTGGTTTGATTCTGGTGCAATGCCATATGCACAGTTTCACTATCCTTTTGAGAAGAATGGAAATTTTGAGAAAAATTTTCCAGCAGATTTCATTGCAGAGGGTGTGGATCAGACCAGAGGCTGGTTCTATTCACTACTTGCAATCTCGACTATGATTTCAAACCAGTCTTCATATAGATCGTGCCTTTCGATCGAACTCATATTAGACAAAGATGGACAGAAGATGTCGAAATCGAGGGGAAACACGGTCGATCCATTCTTAATACTCAGGGAATTTGGTGCTGACCCACTCAGGTGGTATCTCTTTGTGGTGAGTCCGCCGTGGGTTCCGACTCGATTCGACACAGAAGGTGTCAGAGAGGTTGTACGCAAATTCTTTGGTACACTTAGCAATATCTACAGCTTTTTTGTGATGTATGCTAATATTGATAATTTTGAATATGATAAAACTGCTATTGCTGTGAAAGAGAGACCTGAGATCGATCGCTGGCTGATATCGACTCTAAATTCGCTGGTAAGGCAGATAAACACTTATATGAAGCGTTATGAAGTGACAAAGGTCACAAGGGCGATCCAGAATTTTGTGATAGACGATCTTTCGAACTGGTATATCAGGAGAAATCGAAGAAGATTCTGGAAGTCGGAAATTGGGGATGATAAGCTTTCTGCATACTGCACCCTGTATGAAACTCTCGTTACAACTGCTAAGTTGATAGCGCCATTTGCTCCTTTCATGGCGGAAGATATTTATAGAAATCTGACTAAAGGTTCAAGTATCGGAGTCGAGAGTGTTCACCTCGAAAGATATCCTGATCCTGGCGATGAACACTACAGATATATTGATGACCAGCTTGAGCAGATGATGAAGAGCGCACGTGATGTTGTGATCCTGTGCCGCGCGGCGAGAAACGAGGCTGGCATCAAAGTAAGACAGCCGCTGAAGAGAGTGATAATAGCTGCCCAAGGAGAGATAAGTAAAAAGGCAATCGGCCATCTTGAAGAACTAATAAAAGAAGAGGTAAACGTCAGAAAGATTGAGATAAGCGATGATCCTTCTCTTTTCATGGTTAAAAAGGCCAAGCCGGTTTTTAGAAACCTCGGTCCAAAGTTTGGAGAAAAAGTAAACGATGCTGCAGAAGCGATACGCAGTTTTGGGGAAAGAGAGATAGAATCTATAGAAAAGGGTCGGTCGATAGAGATAACAATTGGAAATGGGGAAAAAAAGAAGGTTGAACCACAAGATGTAGAGATAGTTTCGGAACCTGTGGAAGGTGTTGTAATCCAGTCAGACCAGAACATAACCGTTGGACTCGACACCACCCTTGATGATGATCTAATTGCAGAAGGAATGGCAAGAGAGCTGGTAAATAGAGTTCAGAATATGAGGAAAGAGGCTGGATTTGAAGTAACAGATCGCATCATGCTATTCTTCGAAGCAGCACCCATTATAAAAAAGAGTATCGAATTGAAGGGTGATTACATAAAGAAAGAGACCTTATGTACTTTACTGGTTGATGATTTTAAAAAGGGTGAATTCAATAAAGATTTTGTGATTGATGGAGAAAAAGTAAGAATCGGAATCGAACGAACAAATTCACAGAAAAGAGGGGACAGGGAATGAACAAAAAGGATCTTGAATTTTTTAAGGGATTGCTGTTAAAAAAACGAGCCGAACTGGTTGAGGAGATAGAGTCTATCAAATCGACAGATATGAATACAACTACAAAGGAAGCTTCAGGAGATCATTCTTCTTATGCCTACCACATGGCAGATCAAGGAACAGACAATATGCAGAGAGAGAAGAGTTTCTTGTATGCTCAGAGGAATGGACGCCTGATATATCACATAGATATGGCACTGGAGAGAATCGAGGATGGAACATTTGGATTATGCCAGTCGTGCGGTAAGCAGATAACAAGAGAGCGCCTCGAGGCAGTGCCGCATGCACGTCTGTGCATAGAATGCAAGAATGGGGAAGAGAAGTCTGTTCCTACAGGTCCAGTTGCAGGAGAGATAGTATGAAGATTGGCCTCGTGTTTGGGTTTGTACTCATACTCGACCAGTTGACAAAATGGCTTGTGCGCCAAAATATGACTGTTGGGGACTCGGTTTCAATAATAGGAAACTTTATAAGGATAACCTATGTCGAGAACCCGGGAATAGCATTCGGAATCCATGTCTCCAACAGATTAATTTTCACAATACTCTCTGTTCTGGCAAGCGTTGGTGTAGCTGGATATCTGTTTACTCACTGGAAAGAAAAGACGATCAAGAAGATAAGTTTAGTACTGATACTTGGAGGAGCGATTGGCAATATTATAGACAGGATCTTTTTCTATAATGTGGTCGATTTTATAGATATAGGCATAGGAGATCTGAGATGGTGGGTCTTTAATGTCGCCGATTCTTCAGTTGTAATAGGAGTGATCCTACTTCTAATCATAACATTATCCAATCAGGGAGAGAAGAGTGAGCTGGAGCCGGATGAGGCAGAATCTGCAGGTTAAATGGATAACCATCACATACAAATTCATGTTCCTGCGAACAAGGCAAGAGAGCGGCTCGATACTTTTTTAACAAGAGAGATCAGTGGTGTTTCAAGAAGCCAGATACAGAAGCTGATCAAGCAGGGATGTGTTAGGGTAGACAGCAGAGTTGTAAGACCTAATTATGTTATTCATCCTTCCGAAAAGATCGAAATTGAAATAGTCAAGCATTCCAGACCAGAAATAAAGGCTGAAAACATACCCATCGATATAGTATATGAGGATGACTACCTTCTCGTTGTAAACAAGAGGGCGGGGATGGTAGTTCATCCTGCGTGTGGCAACTGGTCGGGAACACTGGTTAATGCACTCATGTATCACTGCCAAAATCTTTCAAACCTCAATCAGCCTGACCGACCCGGAATTGTTCACCGTCTCGATAAGGATACTTCTGGTCTTCTTGTGGTTGCAAAAGATAATTTTGTACATGCCGGTCTATCAAGGCAGTTTGAGAAAAAGACGATTAAGAGGGTGTATATAGCAGTTGTGTGGGGGCATTTCAAAACTTTAGATGGTACTATAGAGACGCTCCTTTCGAGGAGCAGGAGGGATAGAAAAAAGATAGCTGTGTCGCAGCAGGGCAGGAGTGCAATTACACACTTTATAGTAAAGGAGAGGCTGCCCCTGTGCTCGCTTCTGGAACTGCGTCTGGAAACGGGTCGTACTCATCAAATTCGTGTACATCTTGCACATATTCATCATCCTGTGTTTGGAGATCAGACTTATGGAGGCCGCGGCAGACAGATTGGAGGCCTCAATAAGAGGGATGCAGAGCTTGCAATGGAGCTTTTACGCATAATGCCGAGACAGGCTCTACATGCAAAGAGTCTGGGTTTTGTACACCCTGTTACCGGCAGAGAGATGATGTTTGATTCAGAACTTCCAGAAGATATGAAGAGTCTTCTAAATCGTCTGAGAGAGGCGACTGATTAATGATAAAGATTCTCTTCTACATATCTGGTCATGGTCTTGGACATGGAGTAAGGAGTCTTGAGGTGATGCGTAGCATCATCGATCGGAATCCTGATGTTAAAATATACATAAGAACTACTGTATCCTCTAAAGTCTTCAATGGTCTTGATCAATCGACAGAATTCGAGAGTGTGGAAATCGATGTTGGTGCTGTGCAGAATACAAGCCTCTGGGTCGACAGGAGAAAAACGCTTGATAGATATCTCTCTTTAGAAAAGAGGTGGAAGCAGATTCTGGATCAAGAATCGTATTTTATAAAAAAAGGAAAAATCAATCTAATAATAGGCGATATTCCTCCACTTGGATTCAGGATAGCCTATGAAATGAATATTAAGAGCATTGCGATTGGGAATTTTGGCTGGGACTGGATCTATGCGAGTTGGCAGGAAGAGTTACCTGAATTTGAATCCATAGTTAAAAGCATAAAAGAAGATTATAAAAAGGCAGATATGCTTCTTCGTCTTCCTGCCCATGGGCCAATGGAATCATTTAAGATAATAGAGGACATTCCTCTCATTGCAAGGGAGTCTCTTGTCAAAGCTGATGTTACTCGAAGACGTCTTGATCTAAACAGAGATAAAAAAAATGTGCTTATCGCCCTTCCTCCATCTGATATTGGGATAATTCCATGGGAAGCAGTAAAGGAGTTTAAAGGTTTTAGATTCCTGTGTCCCTTCTCAGGAATAAGCGGTGGAAACATTGTGGTTCTCCCAGGAAGTGGTGTCGATTTTCAGGATGTTGTTTCTGCATGCGATGCAGTAATTTCTAAGCCTGGATATGGAATAGTGTCTGAATGTTTTGCCAACAGAACACCGCTTCTTTCCATTCAGCGGTATGGATTTGTTGAGAGCGAGGTCCTGATCGAATGGATGAGGGAGAATATGGCATGCGGGTTTATCTCTATAGAAGATTTTCTCTCTGGAAGGTGGGAAAACTATCTTGAGGCTCTGGTTTCAAAAGAGTGGAAGTGGTCTCCTCTTCCAGTTAATGGAGCAGAAGTGGCAGCAGACAGGATAATAAAGATAATGGAGACGTAATATGAAAACAAAAGATCTGGTCGAATATTTGAATAAAATATTGAGGATTGGGGAGATCGATGACAGGAGTCTTAATGGTCTTCAACTCGATAACAGTGGAAATGTTACGAGAGTGGCACTAGCGGTAGATGCGTGTCAAGACAGTTTTTTAAGGGCAGCAGAAATGAAGGCCGATTTTCTGCTGGTTCACCACGGTCTTTTCTGGAGTGATCCTGTTGCAATAACAGGAGAGCTTTACAGCAGGATAAAGATTCTAATAGAGGCGGACATTGCTCTCTATGCTGCACACCTTCCTTTAGATCTGCATCCTGAGCTGGGAAACAATGCTCAGATTGGAGAGATACTCGGATGGCCGGTATCTGGTGATTTTGGAGAGTATCATGGAGTGGTAATTGGCAGGGAAGTGGAGTTCGACACTCTTGTTGCTCTATCCGATATAGTCGATCAGATAAGAGAGAAGCTGAAATGCGAGCCTGAAGTATGGGGGTTTGGGCCGGAGTATATAAAGAAAATGTGTTATGTTAGTGGAGGTGGATTGAGCCTTTTGAATCAGGCAATCGACAGGGGAATGGATATGTTTTTTACGGGTGAGCCCGGTCACTCTTCATACTGGAGTGCAAAGGAGGCAAAGATAAACGTTGTTTTTGGCGGACACTATGCAACAGAGATCCTTGGAGTAAAGGCTGTAGGAAGAGAGATCGAGAAGAAATTCGGGCTTGAGGTGGAGTTTATCGATCTTCCAACAGGCCATTGAAGGAAGGCCCTGAGGCAAGAGCCCTGGGTCGAAAACATTGTTGTTGTAATTTATCAGCAGGCTTTTTTATTAATCTATTGTTTTGTTAATGTCAATACTACCGTATCTTCTGTGCCGTCTTCATCAATATCAATAGTTAGTGTTATAGACAACTTATTGCCGTTTATTGAGTAAGGAAATGTTTCCGAGACTCCATTTGAGGTTGTAGTTAATTCGGTCGTAGTAGCACTCCATGTTCCTGTTTCGGTTTCTTCACCCTCTCCAACATCCATTGTTTTTGTATAGGTGTTGTCGGCTTTAAATGTTATTGTCATGCTCCATCCAACCATTTCGATTGGTAACATAACACCATTAACAGACATTGTTGTCAATACCCAGGTACCAATTAGCTGATTTTGCGGATTTTCCTCATCTTTCGAATTTGTAGATTTATCACAGGTGCTTCCCATGAATAGCATAACAAGAAAAATTGATAATGTGGCCGCTACTATTTTTCTTAGTGTACTCATATTATAGAGCTCCTTTAATTTTTAAAATTGAAATGCAACTCCTATGTATGGTATAAAAATATCTGTTGTTGATTTGCTTATATCATATTTTACATCGCTGTCTTCTATATGAATGGCTCCTTCTTTGAGATATTGAGCCTCTCCACCCTTTAGGTAGCGGGCTCCAATGTCTATAAAGATCGTTTTCATCCTGCTGTCACTCGGTCTGTAGTAGTCTGAATCTTTTTCATACGTCTTTTCCCATACTCTAATCATCAAACCTGTACAGAATCCATAAGAGAAGGTTATGTCGCTAAGGTTATTGGAACTTGCGATATCTTCATAGTCTCCCTGATCTGTAACCCTTGTGTCTGTTGTAAAGTAGCTTAAACCTATCAGTCCCTCGATGTATGGCTGGAAAAATCCTTTGGTCTGCTGGATACGAAGAAAAATATGTGCCATGATGATCGAATTTGTTGTTGTGACATCTACATACACATCTGGTATGGTTTCGCTCCACGGTTCCTCGCGTGTCTCACTCCCATAAATAATAAAACTTACCGATCCACCAAGGATTATTGGAGAATTTGGAAATATAAAGCCGAAATAACCCGTAGCTCCAAGGCCAATCTGTTCAACATTTTCTTTGAATTCACCCTGGGGAAATCCTAAATTAAGATTTGCGCCCATAATAAATTTTTCCTGACCATATAGATTAGTCAACATGAAAAGAAATAGAAATATTGATAAGAATACAAAAAGTTTAGTGTGCTTCATGTCATTTTCCTTTTTAATTATTTATAGTTTTTAGTAAACACAGGTGAAAGATCGATATGAAATAATTTTAATAAAATAAATCTAAATTGCAAGTAAATTTCAGTCTTGATAATAATAAAATCATTTGCTATGTTAAAAAAAGAACAATAAAATCTTAACAGGATCGTTTAATCGGTGTATGTTTATGGATAAGAGCAAAGGCGATGCCGAGCTTGTCAGGGCATATCTTTCTGGTAAAGAGGCTGCATTCGTAAAGCTATACAACAAATATGAGAGGCCTCTATTCTCATTTATTCTTAGGTTTTTTAAAAATATCCAGATTGCCGAGGATGTCTTCCAGCAGACCTGGATAAAAGTAATAAATGGATTGCCAGATTATGAAGAAAGAGGTTCATTCTCAAGCTGGTTATTCGGAATTGCCAATAACTGTAGTATCGATTATATTAGGAAAAGAAAGAGGTCAAAAATAGATGAGTCAAGAGATGCGGAAGACCTGTCTATGTACGCCGATCCAGATGGAGATTCTGAGAGAGAATTTATTGAAGATGAAGAGAGAGACTTTCTGATGAGGGCTGTAGACAGACTTCCTGAAGATCAGAAGAGGGTTGTGCTGATGCGTATTATTGGTGATCTTCCATTCAAAGAGATTGCAAGGGCGCTCGATTGTCCCTTAAACACCGTACTTGGAAGAATGCACTACGCTGTTCGTAATTTAAAGAAAATTGTCAATCAAAATATGGGGAGGATATAGAACGATGTCCTGTCCTGAATTTAAAAGATTTGGTTTCCTTTTTCTCTCTGGTGAATTGTCCAGAGATGAAAAGAGATTTTACAGAGCTCATATTAAAGAGTGTCTGGAATGCAGACAGGAACTTTTTGATGCAAGAACGATAATGAAAACAATCAAAAATAGAGTTGTTTTAGAGAGGCCTGGGAAGGAGGCCAGAGAGTCGATTCTTAAGAAAATAAGGAAGGAGAGGGTCTCATTTTTTGAAAAGATTGTAGATGAGATAAAATCCGCCCTTTTGCCAAGAAGGCTTATAATAGGATTTTCCTCTGCTGTGGTTGTGGTGGTTTTGATCTTTTTTGGGGTCCAGTATATACATCATCAAAAAATAATGGATGTGGATAGAGCACTTGTATTAAAATGGGATGACGATTTTTATTCAAATGTAGAGTGGATGGATAGTGAAATTGATCGAGTAAAATCAGGAGAACTGCTTGCAAACTACTTTGCTGTTGAGTATGAGGAGAGTGGTTCTGATGATTGGATGTCAATAATGTCGAATGATTTCTATTTAATAAGGGGGGCTGTTGAGACTCTCATGGAAACATTTTATGGGATTTAATATGGAGGTAAAAATGAATAAAAAGAGTAAAAAGATTGGCCTGATGATTTTCATGTTTTTAATGATTTTTCTGCAAATAGTAAGTGCACAGGGAGTTAAGAAAAATGAAAAGCAGATAACATTCGGGCAGATAAAAAACTCTTCACAGGATATTCTCTATCTCACAAAAGAACAGGAGGAGAAGACTCTAAATTATATGAAGGAGATGTATCCTGATCGGTTTGAGAGGTTCATTAAGATTAAGGAGCTGAGACCATTAATCTACAGAAGAGGATTATCCAGAGCATATAGAGAGATGCGCTTTATAGAAGAACTAAAGAATAAGGATCAAGTGCGATATCAGAGAGTACTTCAGGAGAAAAAACTGACAACCAAGAGCAGGATTCTGGCAAAAAAGTATAAAGAAACTGATGATGAAGACCAGAAGAATAGAATAAGAGAGGAGCTGAAGGGAATCCTTTCAGAACTCTTTAATATAAGACAACAGGTTAGAGAAGATGAGATAGAAAGACTTGAGAAGAAGCTTGCCGAGCTTAAAGAGATTAACAGGAAGAGGCTTGCCAATAAAGATGCAATTGTAGAAAAAAAGCTTGCAGAGATGCTTGGTGAGAATAAGGATATGGAGTGGTAGAAAGGCTTTTTTTACTGTGAGTGATTTGAAACCGAATTGCACTTAAGTGTAAATTTTAAGGGTAAGTTTGATATGGCCCCTATGCGAGAAGCCGTGATTTTGTTGCGGCTTTAAATTTGTTTTTCAATACAGAGTTTAAATTGATCTTGGAATTATGCCACCTTTCAGGTTCAATAATAAATTGACAGCAGTCATGTAATAAAATGTGAAAACCTTTCGGCTTGCTTTCTTATGATAGAACATCAATCATGTTTGAATCCACCCTCGTTTAAGATTGTAAAAATCGATCCATTTCATTGCCTCGTTATATTCCTCTTCTGTAATGCGTCTGTTTATGATTTTATCGGATATTGCCATGTACGCAGGAAAATACTGACGCATCAGACTAATATAGGTATTTTTAGATAACTGTTCTGCAATAAATTTAAGTATTGATTGACTGCCTGCTACATCTTCTGGCAGAACAAGATGCCGTATAAGCAGTCCTTTTTTTGCTATTCCATCATTATCGATCATCAGATCACCCACCTGCCTGTACATCTCCTTAACTGCTGCTTTATTCTTGTCGGGATAGTCTGGTGCACCAGAGAATTTTTTCGACATCGCAGGATCAGAATACTTCATGTCGGGCATGTATATGTCTATTATTCCATCCCACAATCTCAGCATTTCGACAGATTCATATCCACCGCAGTTATAAACGATCGGTATATATAAACCACTTTTGTATGCGGTTAAAAGAGCATTCATTATTTGTGGAGAAAAGTGGGTCGGTGTTACTAAATTGATGTTGTGAGCACCCTCTTGCTGAAGTTTGAGCAGTATTGATGCCAGTTCAGCAACAGAAACATCGTTACCATGTCTGAGATGGCTTATTGGATAATTCTGACAGTATATGCAGCCGAGATTACAACCAGTAAAGAATACTGTTCCTGATCCTCTGAAGCCAGATATAGGAGGCTCTTCACCAAAATGGAGGTTGCTCGAGGAAATTCTTACATCCAGTCCCGATTTGCAGTATCCCACCTCTCCCTTTGTACGATCAACTTCGCATCTCCTCGGACAGAGTCTGCATGAGCTGAGAAGCCTGTATGCAGCGTCAATCCTTTTTTCAATGAGAGATATTTTATGTGAGTCGATTCTCATAGGTAGCTAAATAGTTTAGAAAAAGATAATAACAGGAATTGTTGAAGTCAAGTATTATAAAGACCAGCTAAAAAGATTTTATTTGATTTATTGACATATATTAATTATTTTAGCAAAATTGTATGATTTGTCAGGAGTGTTTTTATGCGAAGGATATCAACAATTGCTCTCCTTTTTCTCTTCACAGCAGTCCACCCAGCTGCAGAGAAGAAGATGATTCATGGATATATTATTGACAGGGAAAGCGGCAAGAGCCTTCCCAGTGCCAATATACAAATCGTTGGAACATATCGAGGTACAGTATCGAATAGAGAAGGTAAGTATATATTGGAGGTTCCGAGTGTACCCGCTGTTGTAAGGGTTAGCTATATTGGCTATGAGTCAGAGAGTGTGGAGATTACAAGCGACTCGCCTGATAGAGTAGATTTTCTTCTGAAGCCAGTTACTATCGAGTTGGAACCTGTAGTTGTTACTGCTGAAGATCCTGCAGTAGGTATTATGAAGGAGGTGATCGAGAGGAAGAAGAGATGGAGATCGAAATTGTTTAATTATAAAGTTGATGCGTATACAAGATTTGTTCTTGAGAATGATACTGGAATTGTATCGATAGCAGAAAGTACGAGCGAGCTTTACTGGAAATGGGGGAAGGATGCAAGAGAGATAATCAAGTCTAAAAGAGAGACTGTCAATATAAAATCGGATCAGCTATTTGCAGTTGCAAGCTATCTGCCCAATTTTTATGATGACAATATTGTTATTCAGGATTCAAGGTTTATCGGGCCGACTCATACGGATGCGATTAAATATTATGATTTTCATCTAATAGGAGAGAGAGTCATAGATAATAAAAGGGTTTTTGATATTGAGATTAAACCTAAAAGCAAGCTTTACACTGCATTTAAGGGCACTCTTTCTGTACTCGATGAGGTGTATGCACTGATTGAGGTTGATTTAAGGCCAGGTGAGAGTTTTATAATGCCGCCCCCGATAAGTAATTACAACGTTTCATTCAAACAGCAGTTCAATAACTTCAGCCACAGCTTCTGGTTCCCGGTAGATGTAAGAATGACGGGAAGTGTTAAGGTAAAATTCCCGGGTCTGGAATTTCCGATAATTAAATACTATCAGATCTCGAGGTTGACCGATTATAAGATAAATATCGAAATGGTCGACTCTCTCTTTGAAAGTGACAGGAAGGTTTATTTAGATTCACTCTCTATAAAAAAAGATACCTCCTTTGCCTCTGTGCTTGTAGTGCCGTTGACAGATCGGGAGAATAAGGCCTACAAATCTGTAGACAGTACATTGACGTTAGAGAAGGCGTATCAGCCGTCTGGATTTTTGGCTAATTTTGCAAAGATTTATGTAGAGAGCGGAGCAGAACCATCGGGATCCAATAAGACGGGAAGCAGCAGAGGATTTCTGATAGGAGTTTCACCTGAATTTCGATACAATCGTGTAGAGGGATTTCATCTCGGTATGAATTTAAAGCGATCTGTTTCTAAGAGGATTTTGTTTAATCTCGGAGGCTCTTACAATACTGGATGCAGGAGATGGGGCTACAAGTTAGGAGGAGGGTATAAGTGGCGATGGGGATACCTCAGGGTCGATTATTCTGACGGCATATTTCCAAGAAATGAGTCTCGAAACTACTCTACTCTTTTAAATACATTTTCGACACTTATAGGATATCACGATTACTTTGATTACTATCTGAACAGAAAATTGAGTGCATCGCTTCAGCTGAATATAAAAAAAATTAAAACAAGATTTAACTTCCTGATAAACGATGAACGTCACGGCTCGATTGGTCAGTATAGTGACTGGAACATCCTAAAAAAGGATTATTTAAAGAGAGAAAATCCTCCTGTTCAGAACGGCACACTTCGTTCCGTTGGTGCGGGATTGGTAATTGGTGGGGAGTTTATCCCATGGGGAACCGTAAGGCAGAATCGTCTTGAGCTTGATGTTGAGTACAGTTCTCCGCATCTATTTTCTAGCGACTTTTCATTTACAAGATTTTCGATCATGATAGACTGCAGTTTGCCTACTTTCTTCAGACGCAGGTTTCTTCCAAACAGCCTCAATCTTCAGCTTGTTGCAGGAACATCGACGGGAACACTTCCTGTTCAGCGGTTCTTTGGTCTTGATGTGCGGTTGGAAGAGTTCACTCCATTTGGGGTGTTCAGGACAATGAGTGGACAGCCTCTGGAAGGAGAGAAATATCTATCTCTTTTCTGGGAACACGATTTTGGCACGGTTCTCTTTGAACTTCTTGGACTGCGCGGACTGGCCAGAAGAAGCATAGGGATCATAATACATGGAGCATCAGGAAGAACATGGATTTCAAGACTCAGGCTTGATGAGTTGAATCATTCTTTTAATTATATGGATTCTTTCTATCACGAGATTGGTATTTCAATCAATAGACTATTTGGCATTCTCAGATTCGACGTAACCAAATCGTTAAATAAAAATCGCATCTATTTTGGAATTAGCATTGCCCGGATGTTTTAATGTTTGATGAGTCATTATCATTACATATAGAAAGGATTTAATATGAAAATTGCATATATCAATCCTCTGCAGATGGCCTGGAAGAAAATGGCCCGATCACTTTTTCGGCCTTTTGATATTACAAGATGGATGATTGTAGGATTGACGGCCTTTCTAGCAGGTCTTGCTGATTATGGTGGAGGAGGAACCATTAGCAGCAGATTTGTTGGATTTGCCGATTTTCACGATTTCTTAAGATTACCGCAGTTATTATGGGAATGGCTTATGGATAATCCTGGATGGCTTATTTTGATTGTATCTGTTTCGGTATTAATATTTTTGCTATATATTCTTTTTTTATGGCTCAGTTCGAGGGGAAAGTTTATGTTCCTCGACAATGTAGTAAAAAACAGAGCGGAGATTGCCAAACCCTGGCATGAGTTTAAGAGGCTGGGAAACTCATTATTTTTATGGCGCTTATTCTTTAGACTCGTTTGTATTGTCGTGTTTATTGTATTGTTAGGTCAGTGTTTTATTATTGGCTCGAGTATCTACGAGGATAGATATGCGAGCACTTTTCCTGTATTTAAAATTGTTGCAATGGTTTTTCTCTTAATCTTAATGATCGCTGCGGCAGGATATATCTTGCTGTTCCTTGAGGATTTTGTAGTTCCCATAATGTATAAAAAGAATCTTTCAGCAAACAGATCATGGGGAGTATTTTTTCAACTCTTTTTAAAACATCCTGTTGAGTTTCTTCTTTATGGAATCCTTGTATTTTTTCTATATATTATTGCTGCTGTCTGTATTGTGGTTGCAGCACTGTTGACATGCTGCATTGGGTTGGTTCTTTTGATAGTACCATATATAGGCTCTGTTGTTATACTGCCTGTTTCGTATCTCTTTCGCTCTTTCAGTCTTGAATTTCTCGGGCAGTTTGGTGAAGAATTCAAACTATTTACTGAATCTAAAAAATGATAAAAAAAAGAGAAATTTCATCAACAGCGACATTGAATAGAGTAGCCGGTGCATCCTTAATTTTACTGGTGTTATTGATTTCGATCTTTGTAAATCCTGAAAGAGTAAGACTGCCTGTTTGCATTTTCAGAAAAATTACAGGTCACAGTTGTCCGGCCTGCGGTTTGACCAGATCGTTCTATGCAATTTCTCATTTTCATTTATTGGACTCTTTTCGTTTCCATCTTATGGGGCCGTTAATATATTTTGCATTAATTGTTCTATTTATAAAATTTATTTTTGAAATTCTATCTGGGAGAGAGATCAAGATAGGCAAGAATACAATAATATTAGATGTGGGTGTTGTTATGTTTTTGTGGTTGTGGATTGGCTACTGGATTTTCAGGTTGATTAGTGAATAGATCTAACCTTTCGTGGATGATCTGTAAATGTATCAGGGGATGCCATCACTCGATCTGTGGCATCCCCTGATATGTCAATGATCTATATTGTTATGAACTCTACTTCAAGCCCCTTTTCTCGAGCAGGTACTCTACTTTTGGTTCTCTGCCTCTGAATCTTTTATAGAGCGTGATTGGATCCTCAGAACCGCCCTTTTCGAGTATGTTTTTCCTAAAAGAGGTTGCGGTGTTCCTGTCAAAGAGGCTCGTCTCTTTAAATGCGTGGAAGGCATCGCAGTCGAGCACCTCTGACCAGATATAGCTGTAATAACCTGCCGAGTAGCCGCCAGAGAAGATATGCTGAAAGTATGGACTTCTGTATCTCACAACGATTTCAGGAATCAATCCTATTTTATTTAACGACTTGTTCTCAAATTCAAACACGTCAAGCTCTTTTGGTTCGGTTAAGGTATGCCAGTCCATGTCAAGAAATGCGGCTGCCAGATACTCTACTGTAATAAAACCCTGATTGAAGTGGCTCGTCTTTTTGATCTTGTTGATAATACTCTGGGGTATCGGTTTTCCTGTCTTGTAGTGTTTTGCATAAACCTTTAAGACCTCTGGTTCTGTTGCCCAGTGTTCCATTATCTGAGATGGCAGTTCAACAAAATCTCTTGGTACGGATGTGCCGGAGAGTCTGTTGTAGGTACAGTTTGAGAGAAGCCCATGCAGGGCATGGCCGAATTCATGGAACAGGGTCGTTACCTCGGTGAGCGTCAGCAGGGTTGGTTTATTTTCGGCAGGCTTTGTCAGATTAAGATTGTTTGTTACTATTGGATGAATCTCCTTTCCCTCAAGACGAGACTGTTTTCTGAAACTGTTCATCCATGCACCGCCCCTCTTTGTCTTTCTTGCAAAGTAATCTGTATAAAGAATACCTATATGAGAACCATCCGATTCCTCAACTTCAAATACCCTTACATCCGGGTAGTATTTCGGAATATCCTTCCTTTCTATAAATCGAATTCCGTAAAGCTTTCCAGCAACATAGAATGCACCCTTTCTTACGTTCTCAAGCTCAAAATAGGGCTTCAGCATCTCTTCGTTGAGATTATACTTTTTCTTCCTCAATTTCTCTGCATAGTACCACCAGTCCCATGGCTGAAGTTTGAAGTTTTTTCCTTCCTTGTCGATCATCTCCTGCAGCTCTCTTGCCTCTTTTTTGGCCATCTTCAATGCAGGTTTCCATATCTGAAATAGAAGGTCGTACACCTTCTGCGGAGTCTTTGCCATGTTCTCCTCGAGTACATAATCGGCATGTGTCTTGTATCCTAAAAGATGTGCTCTTTTTACTCTAAGGGCCGCGATCCTGGATAATATTTTTTTGTTGTCAAGCTCATCGTTGTGGTTGCCTCTGTTGATATAGGCCTTGAAGATTTTCTCTCTCAGATCACGTTTTTCAGAGTATGTTAGGAAAGGTGTTATGCTCGACCTGTGCAATGTAAAGACCCATTTGCCCTCATGTCCTCTTTCCTTAGCAGCTCTTGCCGCTCCATCTATAACGGATTGAGGAAGACCTGCCAGATCCTTTTTATCCTCTATTACAAGCTCGAATTTGTTGTTTTCCTTAAGGATATTCTCACCAAACTTAAGAGAGAGCATCGAGAGCTCTTCATTTATCTTCTTCAGCTCCTCCTTTTTATCCTTATCGAGATTTGCACCGCCTCTTACAAAGTCCTTATAATACTTTTCAAGAAGAGTCTTCTGCTCTGTTGTAAGTGTAAGTTCATCCATCCTGTCATAGACTGCTTTTACTCTCTTAAAGAGTTTTTCATTTAATAGAATCTCGTCCCAGTGGTTGGAAAGCAGGGGAGTGATCTTTCTGTCGATCTCTTGCATCTTTTCATCAGACATGGATCCATTGAGTACACTGAATACATTGTCAACCCTGCGCAGAAGAGATCCGCTCTTCTCAAGTGCAACTATAGTATTTTCAAAGGAGGGTGCTTCGCTGTTGCTTATGATTTCTTGGATTTCATGATTGTGGCGTTTGATTGCCTCTGTAAAGGCAGGAATATAGTGATCCTTCTTGATCTGGTCAAATGGAGGAACACCAAATGGCGTATTCCATTCGACCAGAAATGGGTTCTTACCCAATCTGGAGCAACCTGCCATTATAATAATAATTACAGCAATAGTAAAAAAGGTAAGCCTTTTCATCTTTTCGACTCCTTTCTCTTTGACTTAAATAATCATTAAACTCAACATAATTTAGAAAAATTATAAGTAATATACAAGAGAAGAAATATCTGTTTTCAATGCTCTTTTTATATTGTGAAGAATAAAATTATTTTTTAAATTGTCAGTCAGAATTGCAATAAAAATAGGACTTAAAAATGGTTATGAAAAGAATTTGCATTACGATTACAATCATTATTCTCTTTCTTCTGAATATTGATTGTACCAGCACAGAGGGCATACCTGAATATGTGGATGGATGGAAGGTGATCATTGGCCCTCCCGGAAACACATATTACCGTGCTCCAAGACCTCGACCGAGAAGCAGATCAAAACCTTTTTCCAACAGGCCAAAATCAAAAACAAAGCATGATGATCCAGGAAGAGTCGAGAGGATAAGAAAAAATATTGAGGCTCATCTTTCTGCATATAGAGATCTTTTCAATTTTAAAAATCAAATCGCAAGGCTAGGGAGTGTACCAAAGAGTAGTGACGGGAGCTTTAGATTTGTTGTCATGGGTGATAACAGATCCAATAGTAAGGTGTGGGCAACCATTGTAAAACATATAAACAGCCTTGAAAAAAGGCCAGATTTTGTAATCAATGTGGGCGACATTGTAGCATCTGGTGTAGCAGATGAATTTGATGGATACTATATAAAGACTCTTATCGATAATACGGATATTCCATATTTTGTTGCCATTGGGAATCATGATATTGGACCCGAGAAGATTGCCCGAGAGTTCAGATATCTTTTTGGAGAGAATTCTCTGAACTACTATTTTGATTACGGAAGTGTTAGGTTCATTATAATTGATAATGTAACAAATCTTAAGCCTTTGAGTAAGACCTTTGAGTGGCTTGAGAGAGTACTTGCAGAGACGCCAAAGAATTTCAAGAAGTGCGTTTTTGCACACAAGCCTCTGGGTACTGTAAAGAGGTGGGCATTCCATGCACTTAGCAGAGAGTACTCCACACGTTTTACTGAAATAATGGAAAAGTATGGAGTTTATCATGTATTTTTTGGACATATACACGGATATTCCACAGAATCTATAGATGGAACAGAATACACTGTTACTGGGGGTGGTGGTGCTCCGCTCGTGATGCGGTATGGTCCTCTTGGAGATGTATATCACTATATTATTTGTGATGTCAAGCCTGATGGAAGAATAACACAGAGAATAGTAAGATTCATCAGGGTAGAGAAAAAGTAACATAAAAACTTGAAAGGAGATCTCTTGGAGACTATTCAATTTAAAGTAGAAGGCCATGTGGCAAGGATTAATCTTGATCGTCCAGATATACACAATGCATTTAATGATGTGATGCTTGCAGAACTGATAGAGGTTTTTAAAAATTTGAAAGAGAGGAGGGGAGAGATTCGTGTTGTGGTCCTCACCGGGAATGGCAAGTCGTTCTGTGCAGGAGCAGATCTTAACTGGATGAGAAAGATGATTGATTACTCTTATGAGGAGAATCTCGAGGATTCGTATCAGGTATCGGAATGCATGTACAGGCTCTATTCACTTCCTATACCAACGATTGCCAGAGTGAATGGAGCTGCAATAGGAGGTGGAATGGGACTGGTATCGGCATGCGATATAGTAGTTGCGCAAAAGGAGGCTGTTTTCAGCCTGAGTGAAGTCAAGCTTGGTCTTGTTCCGGCATGTATATCTCCTTATGTAATAAGGCGAGCAGGCGAGGCAAAATGCCGGGAGTTTTTCCTTTCTGGTGAGAGAATATCTGCTCAAAAGGCTCTTTCGGCAGGGCTGGTAAACGAGATAGTAGCTCTATCAGAACTGGATGAGGCGGTTGAGAGATGGATCAAAAGGTTCCTAAAGAATGGACCCCAGGCCCTTGCAGTATGTAAAGAGCTTCTTGAAAAAGTTCCTGGAATGACTCTATATGAGGCAAAAGATTTCACTGCTGCAGATATTGCAAAACTCAGGATTAGTGAGGAAGGGCAGGAAGGAATGAAGGCTTTTCTTGAGAAAAGAAAGCCTCGATGGTGGATAGATCAGTAACCAGATATCCTGTTTAATAATTTTAAGGAACGAAAAATGTTCAAGAAAATATTAATTGCAAACAGGGGGGAGATTGCGGTAAGGGTGATCAGAGCATGCAGGGAGATGGGGATTAAGAGTGTTGCAATCTTTTCTGAGACAGATCGTTCTGCAATGCATGTTGAAATGGCAGATGAGGCTGTTTTTATAGGAGAACCGCCTCCCCTGAGGAGCTATCTGAATATGGATAGTATTTTAAGGGCGGCACGATTAACAGGCTGTGAGGCGATTCATCCAGGATATGGATTTCTGGCTGAGAACCATAAATTTTCGGAGCGCTGTGAGGCAGAGGGAATAACATTTATTGGACCAGATTCAAAGGCTCAGATGCTGGTTGGAGATAAAATAGCGTCAAGAAAGGCAATGTCAGAGGTCGGAGTACCAGTAATACCCGGAATGAGATCGGCAGGTAAAGATATAGAAGAATTTAAAAAGGCCGCAGATAGGTTAGGATATCCTGTAATGGTAAAGGCATCTGCTGGAGGTGGCGGCAAGGGGATGAGGATCGTGAGTGATCCATCAAAATTGAAAGGTTGTATTGAGGAGGGGAGACGAGAGGCAGGATCTGCATTCGGAGATGATACCGTATATCTTGAGAAGTGTCTGGTAAGACCAAGGCACATCGAATTTCAGATTTTAGCAGATAAAGAAGGAAACGCTATTCATCTTTTTGAGAGAGAATGCTCTATTCAAAGAAGACATCAAAAGATTGTTGAGGAGTCTCCCTCCACCGCACTTGATTCTGAATTAAGGGAAAAGATGGGAAGGGCAGCACTCGATGTGGTTCGTGCCACTGGATATACAAATGCAGGCACAGTAGAATTTTTACTGGATGAGAATGGAGATTTCTATTTTCTGGAAGTTAATGCCAGAATTCAGGTAGAACATCCGGTAACAGAAATGGTTACAGGAATAGATCTTGTAAAGTGGCAGATAAGGATTGCAGCAGGAGAGAGGTTATCGGTAAAACAGGAGGATGTTGTACAGAGGGGTCATGCAATCGAGTGTAGAATATATGCCGAAGATCCAGCAAACAACTTTTTCCCTTCTCTTGGTAAGATTGTCTTTGTTAAGAATCCTGAAGGTCCAGGAATACGGGTCGACTCTGGTATCTATTCTGGTTATGAGGTATCTCGATACTACGACCCGATTCTTTCAAAGCTGATAGTATGGGGCCAGAACAGGGATGAGTCGATTAGAAGGACTGTATGCGCTCTGTCGGATTATATCATAATTGGGATAGAGACCACAATACCATTTCTTATCGATCTTGTTAAACATCCCGATTTTTTGAATGGAGCCATTGCTACAGATTTTCTAGAAAGGAATTTTAAAATGTGGAAAAAGTCGGATAAGTGCGATTTGCTGGATATAGCACTTGTTTCTGCTGCACTATCCGGTGAAGAGATTCAGATTGGGATTAAAAGTAAAAAGGCGATTATAAGTCCATGGAATATGTTGGGAAAGTGGAGAATAGGGGAAAAATAGGAGGATCTAGTAGTGGAGCATGAATTTATCTCTGGCGATAGAATATATACGATAAATTTGGAAAAAAGGGATGGCAAATTTAAGGCTGTCCTGGATAACAGAGAGTTTGAAATCGATCTATATGAGATTTCGTCAAACCATTTTTCGATCTTAATCGAGAACAGATCATATTCTGTATATCATTTCAGGAGGGAGAGCACTCAATATATTGTGATAAATGGACACTCTTACTGCTTTGAGATTGGAGGTGAAGAGGATACTCTTGGAACAAAGACAGATAAGGCTCTTGGTGAAGGATTGATAATCAAGGCACCGATGCCTGGTACAATATTAAAGATAGATGTCAAGGAGGGAGATACTGTTGAGGAAGGTGAGTGTCTTGCAGTAGTGGAAGCCATGAAAATGGAAACAGGACTATATTCAACAGTAAGGGCAAAAGTAAAGAAGATCTTTGTTGACAGTGGGAGGCAAGTTGATGGAGGAGAGGTCATCATTGAACTGGAGAAAATATAAATAGGAGGCAATAACAGAGATGCTTACGAGTTTTGAATCTATCATTGATGAAGCAAGGAAAAGAAAAGGTGGAAGAAAGATAGTAGTTGCAGGAGCAGAAGGCAGGGCAGTGATGGAGGCGGTCGCTGCTGCAAAGAGGGATGGAATAATAGAGCCGATTCTTGTCGGTAATAGTGATAAGATTAACGAGCTTGCAGACCAGATCGGCCTTTCGTTAGAGGATATAAGAGTGTACGATGAAAGAGGAGATGAAGAGACTGCAGACATGTCTGTTCGGCTTGTACATGACGGTAAGGCGGATGGAGTGATGAAGGGAAAGGTGAACACACCAACTCTTTTAAAGGCAGTATTAAATAAAAAGTATAATTTAAGAAAGGATAATCTTTTAAGTCATATTGCCCTCCTTGAATTACCCACATATCATAAGCTGCTGATGATTACAGATGGCGGCATGGTGATTCAGCCCGATCTTGAACAAAAGGCAGAGATAATTCGGAATGGAGCACAAATGATGCAGAAGCTTGGCATAGAGAGGCCGAAGGTTGCAGTTCTTGCAGCAATCGAAAAAGTAAACCCAGATATGCCAGAGACAGTAGACGGTGAGAAGCTTTCGCAAATGGCCCGTGAAGGCAGGCTTGGAGAGGTTGTAGTAGAGGGCCCCCTTGCAGTGGATATTGTATTTTCGCAAGAGGCGGCAAAAATAAAGGGTGTTGAGAGTGTTGTATCGGGGGATCCTGATATTCTACTCGTGCCAAATGTTGCATGCGGCAATATTTTTGCCAAGGGGCTCTGGCATCTTGCTAATGCGAAAATAGGGGGATTGGTTCTAGGGGCAAGAAAACCTGTAATATTGCTCTCACGTTCAGACGATGCAGAGACTAAATTGAATTCCATTGCTCTTGCAGTGGTGATTTCCTGATAAAGCTTTCAGGATTTTTGAGGCCCTAATTTTTATGAAAAGAATTGGACAGATATTAAAGATTGGTGATATTTTTGTAATATCATTCATATCTATCTCTTTTGTGGCAACTTTTTTTATATTCAGACTTCTTCCAAATAAGGGATGGTTTGCATCAATCTATGTTAATGGGAGGCAGGTCTATCATCTTTCCTTAATGGAAAAAAAGGATGTTATTGTAATGGGTGCACAGGGTAGAGTAAGAGTAAGAATAGAGGATGGCAGGATCTGGGTTGTTGAATCCACCTGTAAACAGAAGATATGCGTCAGGAGCGGAAAGATCAGCCGTATTGGGGAGGTCATTGTCTGTATACCAAACCGTGTTATGATCCGCATAGATGGTAAAGCGAGATTAGATGTTGATGGAGTTACAATGTAGAGAGTAGATGAAGTCGACGAGTAGATATATAAATATTGCAATGTTGTCTGCAGCAGGATCGGTTCTATTTATTGTAGAAACACTAATTGAGGCTCCTTTCCCATGGATACGTCTTGGCCTGGCAAATATTGTGACACTGATTGCCCTGCAGTGGTGGGGCCTCAAAGAGGCTTTTGCTGTTGTCGTACTGAGAGTTTTTATAGGCAGCCTCATCATTGGAAGGTTGTTTCACCCTGTATTCTTTCTTTCGATTTCTGGAAGCCTGACAGCAGCATTCGTAATGGCTTTGGCAATGCAGTATAATGAAAAATTATTTAGTCTCATTGGGATAAGCATAATCGGAGCAACGGTAAAGAATATGACGCAGCTATCAGTAGTCTATTTGATCTATATAAGACAGATTACAGTTTTTTATTTAATTCCTCTATTTTTATTTATTTCTATTGTAAGCGGTTTTTTAGTTGGCATTGCTGCATTGTTAATATCCAAATCTTCTGTTATCTCGACTATTTATAGGACACAGATATAACGGATTTGGCGAATATTTACAGATTCAGTTTTCTTGGAGTTATCCGTGTACATCTATTAAATCAGTGCAGGTCTGTGTTCTATTTTATCAAGATAAAAAAAACCCTTTCTATCAGGTGGATATTATGTTACAATTGTAACGCAAGATCATGTATGTTTGTTTGGCGGCATAGTGGATGGTGAAATGATTTTGAATGAATGCGGATTGATTGTAAAGACGATTTGGAATGAATTACCGAATCATTATAATCACATTAAATTGGATGAATACGTTATTATGCCGAACCATATACATGGAATTGTCATTATCAATGATGATGTAGGGGCGGGTTTA
>Ga0190360_1000295_pt1 | contig 28149 bp, 29 predicted proteins | sample 48721834_MG_FD_161271 | JGI IMG/M metagenome (GOLD analysis project Ga0190360, IMG submission 161271) | Hydrothermal vent microbial mat bacterial communities from Southern Trench, Guaymas Basin, Mexico - 4872-18-3-4_MG | ecosystem: Environmental > Aquatic > Marine > Hydrothermal vents >...
GTTTCGATGACTGATAAGAAAGACCTTCCCGGATACGCAGGAAATTCGCCAAAGCTTGTGCTCTGGGACGTGGAAGATGCTAAGGGGAGGTCGTACGAGTTCCACTGCAGGATAAGAGACCGCGTGAAGGGTCTGGTTGAAAAATTAGTTGAAGATATTGGGTGAACAACGAATTCATTCCCCTTCCCTTATCCTCGCAAAAGAAACCACTGCATCTCCCCCGTTCAACCTCATAACCCTGACGCCCTGCGTCGCGCGCCCGATTTCCGATATATATTTTGCAATGGTTCTTATTATCATGCCCTTCTTTGATATAAACATAACCTCATCGCTGTCCTGCAGCGGAACGAGGCCAACAACTTCTCCGTTCTTGTCTGTTATCCTCATGTTCTTTATGCCCTTGCCCCCGCGTCCCTGAATCCTGTATTTGTCGAACTTCGTCCTTTTCCCGTATCCGTTCTCTGTAACCGTGAACAGCGAACCTTCCGGTTCGACCAGGCACATTCCCACGACTCTGTCTCCTTCCCGCAATCTTATGCCCCTTACGCCTGCGGCTACCCTTCCCATAGAACGAACGTTGGATTCACGGAAGCGGATGGCATATCCTTTCCTCGTCCCTATAACTATTTCTCTGTTCCCGTCTGTCATCCTTGCTTCCACCAGATCATCTCCTTCGTTCAGCCTTATCGCACGTATTCCGCAGGACAGCGGGCGGGAGTATTCGAGGAGCGGGGTTTTCTTCACAAGCCCACGCTTGGTGACGAAGAATATGAATTTTCCTTCTTCAAACTTCTTCACAGGGATTATCGTTTTTACCCTTTCGCCTTTCTCTACCCTGAGAAGGTTCACTATGGGCTTCCCCTTTGCATACCTCCCTACTTCAGGGATGCGGTACGCTTTTATCCAGTACACTTTTCCCCTGTTGGTGAAGCAAAGAAGATAATCATGCGTGTTCGTTACGTACATCTCCTTCACGACGTCTCCTTCCTTCGTTTTCGTTCCTATTATTCCCTTTCCTCCCCTCCTCTGCTGCTTGTACTCTTCCAGGGGTATGCGCTTCACGTAATCATCCTTTGAGAATGTTATAACAACATCCTCCTGTTTTATCAGTCTGTCGTCTTCTAGGTCCGCTATCTGCTCGCCTGTGTCCACTATCTCCGTCCTCCTGGCATCCCCGTATCTTTTTTTCAGTTCGTTCATTTCTTCTTTTATTATTCCGTATATCTTGCTTTCATGCCTCAGTATATCTGTCAGGTCTGCTATGAGTTTCAGGAGATTTTTATGCTCGTCCTTCACCTTCTTTTGTTCGAGGGAGGCAAGCTTCTGAAGACGCATCTCAAGAATCGCCTGTGCCTGTTTTGATGTAAGCCTGAATTTGGATACGAGCCTTTTCCTCGCGACCTCAACGGTTTTCGATGATTTTATGGTCTTCACAACAGGGTCGATCCTGTCGAGTGCAACTATGAGCCCTTCCAGGATGTGCGCCCGCTCCTTTGCCTTGGCAAGCTCGAACCTCGTCCTTCTCGTTACCACATCTTTCCTGTGCCTTATGAATTCCTCCACCATCTGCTTAAGGTTCAGGACCCTTGGCTGGTTGTCAACGAGCGCAAGCAACGTAACGCCGAAATTCGTTTGCAGTTGCGTGTGCTTGTAAAGGTTGTTGAGGAGCACGTCTGCCGGAACGCTCTTGGCAACGTCAATTATTATGCGCATTCCTTCCCTGTCCGACTCGTCACGGATGTTTGTTATGCCCCTGACTTTCTTCTCCCTGACAAGGTCTGCGATGTTTTCGATGAGCCTTGCCTTGTTGACCTGATAAGGTATCTCCCTTATTATAATTTTCTCTTTACCTGTTTCTGTCCTTGATATTTCGGCCCTGCCCCTGACCGTTATCGAACCCTTTCCTGTGGTGTATGCCTGAACAATTCCTGGTTTCCCTATTATGAGTCCGCCCGTGGGAAAGTCAGGACCCTTCACGTGTTGCATGAGTTCCTCTATCGTTATTTTCGGGTTCTCGATTGTCGCGATAACCCCGTCCGCTATTTCATTCAGGTTGTGCGGAGGTATGTTTGTGGCCATCCCGACCGCTATACCTGAGGAGCCGTTAACCAGAAGATTTGGAAGCTTCGAAGGCAGAACAACCGGTTCTTTCAGTGAGCCGTCAAAGTTCTTTCGAAATTCTATTGTTTCCTTGTCTATGTCCTGCAAGACTTCCTCCGAAATCCTTTGCATTCGCGCTTCCGTGTAACGCATTGCCGCCGGTTCGTCCCCGTCTACCGACCCGAAATTTCCCTGTCCGTCTATAAGGGGGTAACGCAGGGAAAACGGCTGGACCATTCGCACGAGTGCGTCGTACACAGCCTGGTCCCCATGCGGGTGGTATTTACCGAGGACTTCACCCACGATTCTTGCGCATTTCTTGTAGGGTTTCGAGTGGAACATTCCCATGTCATACATTGCATAAAGTATGCGCCTGTGAACAGGTTTCAGTCCGTCCTTAACATCAGGCAGCGCTCTCCCGACAATAACGGACATGGAGTAATCCAGATAGCTCTCCTTCATCTCGTCCTCGATTACCCGTTCCTTCACGTTCCCCTCGTTTTTCCCTGTATGTTTTGATTTCTTTTTTCCCATGTCAAAACCTCCTGCGGGTTTTAACGAATCCAGCGGCCAGGCCGGAACCACCTGCGGGTTCCGACACCTTCTGCCGCCTACACGTCCAGGTTCTTTACGAACTTTGCATTCCTGTATATGAATTCCCTTCTGGGCTCGACCTTGTCACCCATGAGTGTCGTAAAAATCCTGTCGGCCTCCAGCGCATCTTCCAGTGTAACTTTCAGGAGAATCCTTCTTTCAGGATCCATGGTTGTTGACCATAACTGTTCGGGATTCATCTCCCCCAGTCCCTTGAACCTTTGTATGAGCACCTTGCCCCCGAGCCTCTTCAGGATTTTGTTCTTCTCCTTTTCTGAATAAACATAATGGACCTCACTGCCCTTCTTTATCCTGTAGAGCGGCGGCTGCGCGATGTATACGTAACCCTTCTCCACCAACGGGGTCATGTATCTGTAGAAGAACGTGAGCAAAAGCGTGCGTATATGAGCGCCATCCACGTCTGCATCCGTCATTATTATTATTTTGTGATAACGGAGTTTTGATATGTCGAAAAACTCTCCCGCTCCTGTTCCTATTGCCGTTATCATCGTCTGTATTTCCTGGTTTTTAAGGACATTCACGAGCCTTGCTTTCTCGACGTTGAGAACCTTGCCCCTCAAAGGCAGAATGGCCTGGAACTCGCGGCTCCTTCCCTGTTTTGCTGACCCCCCGGCCGAGTCGCCCTCCACGATGTAAAGCTCGCTCTTTGCAGGGTCCCTTTCCGAGCAGTCTGCCAGCTTCCCTGGAAGAGAAGAACCTTCAAACAGGCCTTTTCTGCGGACAAGCTCTCTCGCCTTCAAGGCGGCTTCTCTTGCTTTTGATGCATTCATCGCCTTGTCGATAATCAGCCTTGCCTTGTCCGGATTTTCCTCGAGGAAAGTTCTTAGACCTTCTGAAACAGCAGAGTCTATGAGATTTTTCATTCCCGGATTCCCCAGTTTTGTCTTTGTCTGCCCCTCAAACTGCGGGTTTGTCATCTTTATGTTTATAATAGCCGTCATTCCTTCCCTGACATCCGAACCCGAGAGTTTCCCATGATTCTTGAGCAGGCCGTTCTCCTGTGCGTACCTGTTTATGACCCTGGTCACGGCATTTTTGAATCCTATGAGATGTGTCCCGCCTTCCTCTGTGTTGATGTTGTTCACGAACGAAAGTATGTTCTCCGTGTAGCCTGTGTTGTACTGTATCGCGATTTCCACCTGCGTCGAGTCCTTCTTCCTTTCAAAATAGACTGGTTTATCGAGCAGGCAGTCTTTGTTCTCGTTGAGAAAATTGACAAATGCGATAATTCCGCCGTCGAACTTGAATTTCTCGGTTTCCTTTGTTCTCTCATCATTTATGGAAATGAACAATCCTGCATTTAGGAACGCCAGCTCCCTCAAACGCGAAACAAGTATGTCGTAATGGAAGTCCGTAGTTTCGAATATCTCTTTGTCCGGCCAGAACCTTATTTTCGTTCCGGTCTCATAGGGGAATCTCCCGCTTCTGGCTTGGAGTTTTGTCACAGGGCTTCCCTTCTTGTATTGCTGATAATAGATTCTCCCGTTTCTCCTGACTTCTACCAGTAATTTCTGGGAAAGCGCGTTCACTACCGAAACCCCCACTCCATGAAGGCCTCCTGATATCTGGTAGGTCTTGTTGTCGAACTTGCCGCCTGCATGGAGCTTGGTCATAACGATTTCAAGTGCGGATTTGCTAGGGAACCTCGGATGCCTGCCCACGGGAATCCCCCTCCCGTCATCGATAACGGTCACGCTGTTGTCTCTGTGAAGAATTACGTTTATGTTTTTGCAGAAACCCGCCATAGCCTCATCTATCCCGTTGTCCACGACTTCGTACACAAGATGATGGAGTCCACGCTCGCCGGTCGAACCTATATACATGCCTGGCCGTTTCCTGACGGCAGTCAGCCCTTCCATCACCTTTATTTCCTTTGCCGTATAGCTCTTTTTCTGCTCAATCATAATATCTCCTGCCTTAAGCTTTGGGCTTAATCAGTCTTGATTAATTAATTTATAATATTAATTAGTTAATTAATTATTATATTTATTAATATATAAAGCTTCGAAACGCTTCGAAAACAAGAAACATTTGCTTTATAACATGTTAATCCATTTCGATGTCAGAAAAATCCCGTATGTTCCAGAAGGGTTCTATTTTCGACCTCCTGTGGCACAGCGGACATGTTTTTGGATGCTCACGGCTGGTAAAAATATTGTTGCAATATCCGCACTTCCATTCCATGGGCATTTGCCACGGGTGGCGGAAAGGCATATTTCAATCACCTCTGCAGTTTTCGCATAACCAACCACCATCTCTCTTCTCGAGCGAATCAGAATATTCGCCGCATCGGTCGCACACTCCGTAACTTGTTTCTCTCGCTTCGAATTCAGTCAACGCTCTTGCGTCCTTTTCTTTGTAGGGATGTTTGAAGAAGGGAAGGAATCTGATGAGCCTTTTGGCTGTTATCGTATCTTTTTCTGAAAAGACGGCGAGCACCTCGTTCAGATAGCAATAGGGGCAGACGGTTACGGAATTGGTGCTTTTGCATTTGATGCAATACGTGTGTTCATAATGGCTGTGAAATGACCTTACGAATCTTCTATGAAAGGCAGAAAATTCATCCGCAAGATGTTCAGGCATCGCCTTCCTTACATCTTCTGCTAAGCAATCCACGCACAGGAAGTTCCATATGGGTTCCTTGCATATTTTGCAGAGCGTCAGATCCATCATAGAGAGATTCACCTAACATGCGAACAGAGAGATGTTAAAATCTTAGTTTTAAAAAGCCTTTCTAAAACAATTTCAAGACAAGACAAAAAGTTTTAAAATTGCCTTAAAAAACGTTTTGCTTTGCCTGAGAATACCGGTTTTCAGTTATACAAAAAAACTTTTAGTACTAAAACCAAAATTTTATTAATAAAAACAGAATTGTAAAAGTATTTAAAACTTACTATCAAAGTTTTTTTTGTGTTTTATAAATGGTGGGCGCATGAAGGCTTCGATGGTTGAAAACAGGGGAGATGCTAAGATCGCTTACGATTCGCTAATCGTAGCGCCGAAGAAACTGAGCGTTTTTAACTCCGACCTCGCTTTGAGGATAGTGAACGAACTTGCAAGGAACCCGGGCTGCGCGATGGACCTCGCAAGGAGTCTGAAGGAGCACGAACAGAAGATATACTACCATTTGAGAAGGCTCGAAAACGTGGGCATTGTGAAACCCATAGGAACGGAGAAGCGATATGGCATGACTGCAAAGATATTTTCAATGACCTGCCCTGTGATCGCAACAAAGCTTTACGAAGACGGAAGGCCGCTTAAAAAAACCGCCACGGCGAAAGACCCGAACACAATGAAGTTCTTCTACCCGTTCATTGAGGACGGGAAGTTGAATGCAATGATAATCATAGGGGACACGTATTCTCACGGGAGGTTTGACAGTGAATCAACTGAGGGCCCGTACGCATTTGAACTGGGCGTACTTCTGGGGAATCTCCTTAGCAACTTGAAGTTCCCTCATTACAAATTCGACACAGAAGTCACCAAGGAAGATCTGAAGGAAAACCTCATTGTAATCGGAAACATCAAGACAAACATACTGGTTGATAAGCTGAACGGCCATCTTCCGGTTTATTTCGATGAAGAGAACAAATTCTACATAACCTCTAAAAAAACAGGAGCCTTCTACGATGACGCAAGGGTAGGGATAATAACAAAGATAAGAAGCCCCTTCGAAAAAAACAAAAAAGTTCTGCTTTTGGGCGGAAGAGGCAGAAGAGGAACACAGGCCGCCATACTGGCATGCACAAAACATTTCCAGAAGATTGCAAAAAACCTAAACGAGGACGGAGATGCTGTAATCGTTGTGAAGGGCTTCGACAGGGACGGAGATAAGGTTATAGACGATATTGTAGTTCTTGAGTGAGAGTGATAGCATGATTGATAAAATGACAGAGAGAGATTACTTGCGCTTTTCCGAGCTGATAAAAGAGAGAATCGGTAACTACCATGGAAAGATAGCCCTCGTGGGGGTCGGATACGGCGGGGAAAATTTTTTTGAAGAAAAACTGGCGAGGCCTTTTGAAGAGATCGGCGTTGATTACTCATATTGTAAAATACATCAATCGGACGTTGACCACAAAGGATACCGGCCTTCCAGTATTTTTACGAAGATAGAGCCATCCATAGAAAAAGCCATTCTGGTGGAAAGGACCGCCAGAACAGGGGACAGTTTGCTGAGTGCCGCTGTTTACTTCCTCAAAAAAATACGTGATGAAAATCTGAATCTGAACGACATATATACCCTCGTGGCCGAAGATTTTGTTGACCTTGGCCATTTCCAGGTTATAGGTACGGACAAATATGGTAAACGGGGAGGAAGGTATATTTTCAAAAAGATTTTAAAGGAGAGGTTGCCCGAACATTATGATGAACTGGAATCATCTGAAGGGGGTGACTTTTTGAAAATATCTAACATACCTCACTTACGGTTTGACCTAGAATATGAAATTTCCGAGGGAAGAAGGCTGGCAGCCAAGGCTGCCATAGTGGCCCTGACAAGCGGTCTTTTCTTTGGCGGAGGTAAGAAAGATGAATAAAAACGGATATGACACAAGCGAGAAGGCGCACAAAGTGCTGGATATCTTTATGCCACTGGAATTGAGAAAGCTAGTGAGATATTCCACAAAAAAGGCCTACGAGATTTCCAGATATTCTGATAACGGTATATGTCTTTTATACGTTCCTAACTACTCGCACCTGGCAAGTTATGTTGACGTGGCCCTGCATGGAATGGGAAAGGAAGACGTCCAGATTTTACCGCTGGACGCAGACCTAAAGAGGCTGGGAATAAGCAAGAAATATACAAGCGGAAAGGACTTATTTGCCTTTGGAAGTTTTGGGAAGGAGGAGAAGGAAAAACTGAAAAGGATTATACACCAAGGCGTAGAGATGGTTAAAAGGGGGGGAATAAAAAGCTTCAACTTCTCCAACGTGAACACCCGCAAGAGAAGGGAAATAAAGGAAGTTAATTATATAATTGAACCGGATAGGTTGAGAAAAGCGGGAAAATTATAATAGTGCAGGACGATGTCCGAAATGCCCTGCTTATTAAAATCATTTCCGGAATAATATTTTATGAACCAAATATTCCCGGGGGTCTGGCAGAAGAACAAACATATCTTCACCAGAAACCTCGTTCCCGGCGACAGAACATACTCCAAAAACCTCGTTTCTTGGAAGGGCCACGAGTACAGAGAATGGAATCCGTACAGGTCGAAACCTGCGGCAGCGATAATGAACGGCCTTAAAATCTTCCCCGTGATTGAAAAAGCCAAGATTCTTTACCTCGGAATCGCTTCCGGGCAGACTGCCACGTTCTTTTCCGACATAACAGGGAAAGAAGGAATTGTATACGGTGTTGAAATCTCCGAACGCTGCCTGCGCGACCTCAACCCGATCGCTGACAAGAGGGGGAATATCGTTCCCGTCCTAGGGGATGCCAGGAAGCCGGAGGAATACGACTGGATTGAAAAGGTGGATGTGGTTTACGAAGACGTCGCCTCGGACGACCAGACCCCTATAATGGTTCGAAACGCCGAGCATTTCCTTAAACCAAACGGCTTCGCGATGATAGCGATAAAAGCGAGGTCCATTGATGTCGTGAAACGCCCTAAGGAAATCTACAAACAGGAACTTGCGAAGCTCAAAAAACACTTCAAAATTCTTGACAGGGTAAATCTCGAGCCATACGAGAAGGACCATATGTTCGTGGTTATGAAAAAGAAGCCTTAACTTCTAGAAGATAATGGTTCAAGTGCGGATTTTTGTAAATCCAATTCCATAGGTATTGATTTCTTACCTTTGATTACTTTCATTTCCAATTCAAATCTCCCTCCGCGTACGAAAACCATATTTATTGCTTTATGCATGCCAATCATGAAAACAGCTTTAGGATGCCTTTCATTCAGCATATACATGGTCGCCCTTCCAATTTTCCTCGTCCTTTTCACAATACCTTCTTTAACAAATAGCGGGAAAATCTCTTTGAGCGTGTTCCACGAAATGTCCGCAGATTCGCAGATATCGGTCATGCTGTAATCAAAAAGCCCTCTGCTGTCTACCAAGAACTCCCATAGCCTGTTGATAGGCGTGTCTCCAAAGACTTTAACGAAGTTCGACTTTATTTTCATAATTAGTAGTAGTGGTAGTAGTATTTAAATAATTAACGGTTTAACTTTCAATTGATGAAAGTTATTTAAATATTAACATTCTAATTTATAACATGTCAAAACTGTCCAATGAAGCCATATACATTTTAAGGAAACTTTACAGCTGGAACAGGGTAGGAAACAAATATATCAACTGGCATGATGTAATACGTGTTTTCCCGAAACATCTCCGCAACAAAAAGCTTTTCAGAGAATGGATAAGGGAACTGCGCAAAAGGGATTTTATCCTGATTCATAAGAATGGTGAATGCGTATCATTAAATAAGCATAAACTCGGAGAAATAGAGTCTCTAATATTTTAAATATCTTCATTCTTTGACCAATTCCTTAACCTTCTTTTCCAGTTCCTCTCTTATTCGTTTTCCTTCGTTCTTTTCCGAATACTGGTCCATTTTTGCAGCAAGGCTTATCTTGGCAGCAACCAACCTGGCAACCTTGCCTTTCAAGGGTTTCGGGGCGCCCTGTATTAGCGGGTGGCCGAATATTATGCCGTATTTCGGAGGCTTCCCCTTCCCTTTCAGGTGTCTGAAGAGCGCCTTTTCCGCTCCGAACAGCTGGACGGTTGAGCTGGTCATCTTCGCGAGTTTCTCCAGTCCGCCTGCAAGCGCAAGCAGGCGCGAGGCGAGCATGGGGCCCGCGACTTCCGAAAGGTTCGGTATGGTATCTTTCGACAGCTTTTCTATGTGTTCCGAGAGCATATTCCTCGCTTCATAGAGTTCATTCAGGCCCTTTGAAAACTTTTTCATCTCCGGAGGGACGCCCTCTTTGCCGGATTTTGAGAGCATCTCTGCGAGTTTTTCGTGGGATTTTACCCCGCGGACGGTTTCAGGTGAATACATCCCATACCATTCGCGGAGCCTCTCGGACAGCGAATTAAGGGAGGAATCAAGATCATCCACTATCCCGACAACCTGCATAAGAACCCTGTCCTTCCTCACCTTCTTGATTTCCTGTTTCGTGAGAAGGACGTTGACCTTGGAAATTACCTCATTCAGTTCGGATTGCGTAGTTGCAAAGCGGGTGTCCATCGCGAGCTTCCTGAACTCCTCCTTTGCGATTTCCTTCCCTTTGTTGTCGGGGTCGTAGACGCAGGAGATGAACCCGTCCTTTGCTTTCTTGTCCCATATGATCTCCTTGTAACCTGCAAGCCTTAGCTTGTTGAGGACAAACCTCTCCTCCTCTATAATCTCACCGCTCCTTGACCTCCGCAGTTTCTCCGCTATTGTTTCCGGCTTTTTAGGGAAAAGCCTGTGGAGAATGAGATTGCCTTTCCTGTCCAGGGCAAACACCCCTATTATGTTCGTGACCACATATGCCTTGATAACAATCACCCCTTTAATTCCATGTTTTTAATGTGTGCTAAATTTCACATGTGTTATGATATTTTATAGGGGACAGGCTTAATATTTATTATGGGAAGGGGAGTGGACAAGCAGAAGGTCATTCTTGTCATCATAATTATCATTCTTCTGATAGGTCTGGCCGTCGAGCTCAAGTACATCGAAACCATGCTCAGCAGGATGGTTTATTCGCAGGAGGAGCAGTGCGACCTTACGTGCATGGAGAAAAACCAGGTCGGATACGTTTCGCGAAACATATGCTACTGCAAGGAGCCCGTAACCTTCGAAAAAAAATGGCTCTGCCTGAGTGACGAAAGATTTGAAGAAGGAGGCGTTTATCAGGACAAGTTCAACACGTCCTCCATCCGCAACATAGCGGTGAGCTCTGTCGTCAAATACGAGGCGCCGAATACGTACGCCACGAAGGTTTTCGCAATATATAACGAGGTCGCGAACAGGATTTTCTATGTTTCGGACCCGAGAAAGGACGAATATCTGGCGGACCCCAAGGAGACATGGGAGGTCCGCGGCGGGGACTGTGACGATTTTTCAATCCTTCTGGCCAGCCTTTACGAAGCAATAGACATCGACGCAAGCATAGCGGAGGTGTACAACGAAACGTACGGGCATGTGTTCGTGATACTCCACATAGAGGAGGACCTGAACACGTTCCTCAGGAATTACAAACACCTTCTTGAAAAATACACGCCTTATTACGGCGTAAAACCGGTAAACCTTCTGTTTTTTGAAAAATCCAGGGAACGTTGTAATTTTTTGGACGACAACCTTAGAAAGGGCAAAAACGTTCCCGATTTCTACCTGGTTGTGGAAAGTACGACAGAAGACTATGCGGGCAGCTCAAACCCCGTAAACGGAAAGGAAAGTGTGAGATTCATAAACGTTGGGCCGTGAAGGCTGAATATAAAATATAAACAACCATAACCAATTATTAATTGCATGAAACGTTCGAAGCGTTCAAAGGGAACTTTCGGAACGGAGTTCACGGTCGGGAACGTTCTTCAGATATTCCTTGTTCTCATAGGCGTTTTCCTCATCACTGGTCTGATAATCTCCGCGAGCGGCGGCATACAGGGCATGCTCCAGAAATTATGCGATGCTGTTCCGCAGTTGTGCCAAAGCAGCGGAACCGATTATGAATACATGATTTCGAAACGCTCAACCTGTTATCTGACATGTGCAATGAATTCTGTCATTTTGGGGGAACAGCAGGACTGTTCGCAATGCAGCGAGGCATCATCTCCCGTGACAGGCAAAGCAACAGCGTCGGTTCCGTTAACTCCGTCAACAAAGGTCGGTTGCCAGGGAGCCCAAGGAGGAACATTGGAGTGCAAGGTTACTGACTTCTATCTCCCTGAAAATTTGGGCGGTTTGTTTAATGATCCAAAAGAACATATAGAAGGTTTTGGTGATCCTTCATTCCTTGTTTATTTCCAAAAATTTCCTAAGGGGGAAGACGCATCTTGGGCCTCTTACGAAGCATGGTGGCAGGGAATAGGAGAAGCAGTCATATGGGCAATACCCGCGATAGGTGGTATAAAGGCAATAGGGAAACCCATATCCAAGGGCGTCGAGATGGCCAAACTTGCCAAAAGCCCAAGGAAAGCGGCAAAAGCACTTTATGATTATGGAAAAAGGAAGATTTCTGTGCTTGGTGAAAAGAAAATAGCGACAGAGGCTGGTGAGGAAACTTTGGAGTCACTTGCATTGAGGAGGGGGTGGAAGGATATAGATGAATTTTTCGATGAAAATGTTTTTGCAGTGGAAAAAGCTTCATTGAAAAGAGGGATCGGGAGTTTATTCAGAAGAATTTACAGGGAAAGAATCAACAGAAAAATGTTCAAATATTTCGCGGAAAAGGGATACAATGCTAAATACTTGGTATCTAGGTTGGTCCAACCTAAAGAAATGGTGGACGATTTCTATGTTTACGGAGGGGAATTCGCAGATGAAATAATTTTGTCGTTGAATGTTAGGACACAATGGGACAAAGTTACGAAAAAACTGGAAGAGGTGTTCGGTGATATGCTTAAAAACTACGGAAACAAGGACGCGACTATCTTCAAGAACGTGGATGTGTATAGATTTTTTGATGATGCCTTCCAGAAGGAAATATTTCCAAATATTTTTAAAGGAGTTAGCAATGATGTCGCCAAAAGGGTTATGACATATGCAGGCATCACCAGTTTGGGAGCATATGTAGGAAAAAGATTTGAATGTGAAGAGCAAAAACAGATAACCAAACCGAAAAGCATTGTAATCCAAAGACCGCTTAGGTGCAAAGAGGGCGAGTATGATGAATACCCCCTCGAACAGAATTTCGAAGGAGGAACGAGTCTGGCGGGTACACCGTTCGCTACAATCCCTGGGGCAATCGCTCTTAATAAATGGGAGAATCTTAATAAACCCGTGCCCTTTTATTTGGCCTCTCCTTGCAGAACAGACTTGATCATAAAGAGACGCCCGCAAAAATGCAGCTACTATTCTTTCGAGAGGGAGAGCGGTGAAGTTCAATGTACGGATTTAGAAATTTTGAAACCCGATGAAAAATACAAATACCCGAGTTGCGGTTTCGGAAAATCTGAATACAATCATGTGAACTCATATTACGAAATTGTCAAAAAACTCTACCTGACCCAAAACAAACAACTTTTTGAAGAATATGAACAACCTCTTGGCGAGGGTACCATCAGAACCATAAAGGCTTATGTACCCATTCTAATAAAAGACGACGGAACCACACCCCACATAGAACTCAAATTCAGCCATCGCGCCACAGAGAACTATGGTGGTGGAAGAGATATGACATTCACATACTATAACTATAGTTTTGAGGGAAAGAACCTGGGACTATTGGAGTGTTTTTTCGCGATTACACCACAATGGGATAATGTTTTTAAAATTGAGATATTCAGAGAGCCAGAATACTACAAGAATTTTGTAAAAAGCGGGTCCATCAGTGGAATTGATTATGATATTGTTGAGCATGAGTGGGGTACTTCATACTTGGGTTATCAACCTTCCTGCATTCCACCAGAAAAATGCGACTTCATAGACGTGTATGAATATATTGGTCCGGATAGATTTTTCTACTGTGCACCCACAGATTCTTACTTGCCTCCAAGGTTAAAAGGAAGTTTCTATCAACCTGATAGGGTCTCGCAGGAAGAATTTTACGATTACTGTTCCCATGATTCACTCAAAGATGCCTACTACTGCAAAAATACAGATTTGAATAGGGAGCTGAAAATTAAATTAATCGGCGACACAGACTCAATTTTTTATAAAGAAATCATAGAAATAGAAAAGAAAGGAAGCGACAATGTAATGTTTGATGATTTGGACGTTTCTGGTAATATGAACGGGAAATGGAACAAATTTTATTTGGACATCAGAAGAGGTGATGACTATTCTTTCGCATTTGCAGATTATGATGAAGACGGTGTAGCTGATTACATCCAATCAGAAAACTGTATTGTAGATGGTATCGAGGTTTCTCCTGACAAGAACTCCTTTGAAAAATACACAGAATCTATGAAAAACAATTTTTGTTACACCAAAACCGATACGTGGAGGGTTGTTGCATCCAAGGGCTTGATGGTAGTGACATGGATAGGAGAGGCTGCACTTGCCATTTCGTCAGCGCCGGCTGCTTCTGTCACGATTCCGCTAGCACAAGGAGTAATGGCTTATACCTCAACGAAGTTAGGTGGACCTACTCATTGGCCTGATCACTGACCTAAAGAAAAAAACAGTTATCTTTTCGATTCTTCCCATTTTTGTTTAAAGTAAGGCATTCCTCCCCATTCTCCATCGGCATAAAATATCGCGTGCCACTCATTGTGCTCGCTGTATGTAATGTGATACACCATTTTCATATCATAACCCATACGTTCAAAATACGTTTTTATCCTTTTTAACTTCTCATTGTCCCTTACTCTATTCATACGAAGTATTTTGAAATCTTCAGAAAACCCGAAATCCCTTATGAAGACTTTTCTTGCCGTCTCAATGGGAAGTTCTTTGGGGTCCCAATCCCAGTCTGCGTATTTCACGTTAATTTCGTCTTTTTTATCAGGTATTTTTGTTCCAGAATACGATGCTTTGAAATTATCTGAGGAATAACCTGAACCAGTTTTTATAACTTCTGTATATCCGGGGCGTTTCAATGCATTATTAAGCTTCTCGCCTGTAATTTTAGTTTCTTTACCCTTACCCAAACTTAAACCCACATAAGTAGCTGCGGCAACAATTGGAAAGCTAACGATTGCTATATGCTTCCCGTACCTTTTGATGAAGCCTCTTTTCTCTCTAGCCTCTTTCGCTTCTCCTCTATCTATATCGATGTGTTCTTCAAATAATCCTTGTAAAGATTGTCCTGCCATATAGGCACCTGGATTATTTTTGTTTTCGGCTTTATAAACTTTACGTTTATTTGTTACCCTTTAATAGTTACGTTTACCTTAGTGATACCTTCAGCTGAACAGTTATGTTTAAATTTGGGTTCCGGGAGTTTAAAAAGGTTTCTAAGAGGGATTTCTTTCGAAATATAACATTGTTATATTGGGGAGTGACGAACATTATCGCGCTTTCAGAATACCTTTGAGCCTCTTTACAACCACTTCCTGCTCAGGTTTTCCAAACTTTTCGGTTATGAATGTTCCCCGGAAAGAGTGGACGAAGAGCGGATCCGAGATGTCGGGTATTATAACATCTTTCAGTTTATTTTCCACGATGAAGAAATTAGTTACCTCCTTAGCTCTTTTCGTGAGATTTTTAGGGACTCCGTTCTCCCATACCATTGCGGCTATGTCCCTTATGTCACTTCTTCTGGCAGATATTATTTTCAGGAGAAAGAGGTCGGTGTAATCAGGAACAAATACCTCACATTCTGTTCCGACCCTGAGCTTCGTCCGTTTCGAGCTCTCAAGGAATTTGTCATCTATCCTGAAGATTTCGCTTTTCCTTCCTCTTATTTCGGATTCCATGAAGTCCACGCCTGTTTTGACTTTCCTCCCTCCTATCTCTGTTATTTTCACCCATCGCATGAAGGCGAAGGAAGCCTTTCTTTCGAAAGTTTCGAGAATCATGTTGCCCGGCTTGAATTTTTTTATCTTATCAAGATTTTCTTTCAAAGCAAAATCACAGTCTCTGCTGTACCTGGCGAACGGAACGTAATTTCGCAGGGCATAACCGCCTATCAAAACCAGCTTCGGATTTTCAAACCCCTTCGTTTTTGATGAGAGATATTTCAGTATTTTTCCTATTTCTGTTTCCCTTTCCTCCATCACATCTTTCGGTTTAGGCAAATTCCATCACCTTTTCTATCGATTCCTTTATATCCTTTTTTATCGATTCTGGAATTTTTGAGGTTTTCCCCCGGTTCGACTCATAATGTACTACCTGACCTATTCTCACATTCGTTCCCGAAACCCTTTTCCAGTAGAAGTCCTTCATCTTGGATCTTGTGTTCTTGTTTGAGAATATGATCGAGAACGCATCTGTAAATGCCCAGTTTTGAATACATTCCACAGCGGATTCAACGGGCCTTTCTATGTTTAAACCATTCTTGTTCACAAAATTTATCTTGTCTTTTGCATTCTCTTTTACCTCCACCCTGAAATTCCACCCATGTTTGTCTGCAAAAGCTTCCAAAGCCTTCTTGTAGGACCTGTCTTCAACTACAATGAAGTATACATTCCTGTGTATGAAATCGCCATTCCAGAATGAGGCTGCTGTCTGTGCAACCAAAACTTTGAAATTCTTGTCCCTTCTCAAAAAATCCAAAGCGTTGTTTGTCCCATCAGGGATATAGTACCACCCCCATACCACTCTTTTTATTTTTCCCTTCTTTGCCAATTTGTTCATGTATTCCTTTGAATTCTTGCATCTAATGAAATTAACCTTCACCAAGCTTCCCTTCCATTTTCTGGACAATTTTTCCAGAAATTCGTTCAGATATTTGTCCATTTTTCACCTTTTAATATAATTTGGCAAATAGATTTATAAGCTTTTTTCACCTTTTAATATAATTTGGCAAAAATAGGGGAAGTTGAATAGGAGTCCTTTCGAAATATAACATTGTTATATAACAACACCACAACAAACCGTTTTCTGGCGATTCCAATTAGAATCAATACATCCTCCTTTCGGCGTGATGTGATAATTTAATTAATTTCTCTTTTGCCTTTGAATCTTTAATGGGGTTTAGATACCTTCTTCCTTCAGTGGATATTTTCGCAGCCAAGCTCTCTGCGTATTCCACAGACCCGGATTTCTGGAACAGTTTCCTGGCAAGGGTAATGTCGTTGGGTGAAATATTCCCCTTTTTCAAAAGACCCGTCAAGAATTTTTTATCCCTGGCGTTGGCATTATTCAATGCATGGATAATAACAATGTTTTTTTTGTTGTTCCTAAGGTCCTGAAACACAGGCTTACCAACTTTATTTTTATCAGCGATTACATCCAAGATATCATCTCTTATTTGATAAGCTTTACCTATGCTGCTCCCAAAATTCCCCAATTTATTAATCTCTTCGCCAGTTCCCCCTCCCACGATTGCCCCTGATTTACATGCCCCTCTTAACAGACTCCCTGTTTTCAATTCTATCATTTTTAAGTATTCATCGGTAGACATGTCACTTCTTATCCCAAGTTGCCTGTCCATAAATTCACCCCTGGTTGCGTCTTTTGCTGTCTCACCTATAACAGCCAAAAGTTTGTATATCCGTTCCTCCGGTAAACCAAGCTTTTCGTATTCTATCAATTTAGAAAACATCTCAAACAAGAGAATATCAGATATTAGTATGGCATTTTCCAAACCGTATTTTTTCCAGACGCTTTTCCTTTTACGTCTGAAAGTCGCCTTATCCAGTATGTCATCCTGGATCAACGCTGCCGTGTGTGATAATTCGTAAATTATTGCTGCGGGTAAAGCCAGTTTGTAATCCTTGCTCTTGGAAACGGCCTCGCAGGATAGCAGGACCAGAATGGGTCTGATTTTTTTACCGCCGTTGACCATGGACTCTCTTGCCATAGAATACAAATCTTTTCCAAACCTGTCCTCAACCTTAAATGAATTTTTCAGACTTCTGCCTATTGCGACATAGTAATTGCTTAATTCTTTTTCAAAATCGTATTCCATGATATCGCACTCTCACATCTCTTTCAAAACCGCTTCCCTGAACTTCTCCCAGTCCTTGACGAGAGCGCCGGCCGACTTCTGATGGCCTCCCCCGGAGCCCACACCCCGTGAGGCCCTTTTAGCGATTTCTCCCACGTTCACCTTTCCTGACTGGCAGCGCAGGGAAACCTTCCACCCCTGCCTCGAGCGTTTCCTTATTATTATAACCTCTTTTTTGTGTTTTTCCGTGACCTTCGTCGCTATTATGGAGGTTATGTTGAGCCTGCTCTTAATCTCGTACATTATCAGGTTTTTCTCCGGAACGAATTCCGCATGTTTCCTGAAATCCTCCATTATCCTGTCTATTTCTTTCTTCACCTTCACATAATATTCCCTGAGCCCCTGGTGATTCCTTATCTCTTCCATGCTGTCGAGATTCACGAGGAGTTCCAGGCCGATTTTCGCTCCCTTCAGGCCTTTAAGGCTTATCAGGGCAGACAGCATGTCAGCAACTTTATAAAGGCTGAAGTGGTTTTCCCTGTCACTTATGGTTCCCGGATACGCATCCTCGCATTCCTTCAGAATCTCCTTGCAGTCCTCAAAGCCGTGGTCTGCTATCACCCCGACTGCCGATATCCATATGAATTTCTTTGCAGGATATTTAAGGGAGTTCAGGATTTCGTACATGACAGCCGAGGCGGGCACATACGCTCCCCTGTCCGTCATCCTCGGGTTTATATGAATTATGCCCTCTTTATTCATGTCCTTCTCGACAATATGGTGGTCTATGATAGCAATTTTTGTTTTTTTCAGCCTGCTTTTCAGCAGAAGGAGCTTCCCCCATTCCTGGTCCGCTGGGATATCCATGAAAACGATAACGTCCGGTTCCGCCGAAAGAAGATTTTTCAGAAAACCCTCGTCTATCACAGGGCCTTCCCTTGGGATAGTTTTGAACCCGGTGAAAAACTTCAGGAGCAATGCCGAAGAACACATGCCGTCCCCGTCGCTGTGGTAAACAAGAATTTTCTTCCCTTCCGCTTTCAGGGCGCGTTCCAGGGCTTTCAGGTTCGTATTCCTAATAAAATTGCGCATGGGCATAACAGATTTCTTGCCCGAGGGTTTAAATATGTTTACATTCTTGCTTTTGGCCTTTAAAAGTTGGTTCAAAACAAAACTTAAAGCGAATTGCCCCTGTTTTGAAAATTTCATAAATCAGATCGCAGCCCTCCTTCTTGCCAAATTTTTTAATCAGAAACTTGTGTATCTCTATCAGTGACCTGACGGGCAAAAAAACCATGCGCTGCCCAATAAACTCTACGCTGCCCTCCTCCAGTTTTATGTTTCCCGTTGCCAGATTTTTTGTGAAAAACCAAAACACAATTATCACCCAAAGCTCACTATCTTGGGTATGCGTGAGATGGAAGATATGATAGCAGTTGGTGCTGTTTCCATAAAATCTTTCCATTCCTCGTATATTTTCGGGTCGTTGTATATGTTGTATTTATCATGCTTAACGTCTTCTCTCTTTGTTTCCAAAATACTTTTGACCAGTCTCGATGCATTATAAAGAGACGGCGGGTGCGTGAGCAGAACGAATAAGGAATTATCCAGGGCAGGAAAATACATGCCGGATAATCTTAGCTGGCTGGCCCTGATGAAAAAATCTATTTTTCTCACATATTCCACTGTTTTGTCGTACGCCCTTCCCTGCTGAAACCCAAAGCCAAAAATCGCTCTTTTTTCACCCCTCCTAGGTTTTTTCAGCTCTCTGATCTCTGGGAATCTCTTTTTCCAGTATTTTTTGTCAATTCCAAATGCGTAAATGTCCGCGTGTTTGCCCAATCTTTCTATAACCTCAGAACCAACATTCTCTATCGCCTTTTTTATCAATTTCCAGTACTCCCTTCTCCTGTTTTCATAGTTGTAAACGAAGACAACATAGTCCGCAGCTTCTTTATTTTGCTTGAAAAACTCTTCTCCCAATTCGATACTCCACCTGGCATTCTGTACGTATGTGTTGGTTATCTCTTCTTTGTACATATTCTCGAATTTATTTATTTTTCCCAGGAAATCTTTTGGGTTCATGTTCAATTGTTTCATTTTTTTGCAAACAGCAAACCTTGCATTCGCGTCCATCATCAGACAAATGTTGACCATGTTTTATTGTTTGGGCCTGCGAGCATAAAAATTCTTTCACGGTTCGCTTCCGCTATCTCGGGAAAAAGAATATAATTACAGCCAGTATTATCCCGACAGCGAGCAGTGCAAGACCCATGTTTTCTGCCGAGCCCGTGCCGGCCAGAAGAATACCGAAAACAAGCCCTATCACAATGAACACTGCGGCGAGCATGCCCAGCCAGAACGCATTGATAACGCCGAAGGCGTAGAGAGCGAGAAAGACAATCGTTATTATAAGCGTGAGCTTGAACCAGCCTGCCATAATAAATATTTTGTGCGAATTAACTTAAAAGCTTCTTCCTGCGCTTGCGCTATTTCTCAAAGTATATGCTGATTTCCTTTTTATCGAATTTAAGCGACCCCTTTGGTTTTTTCTGCTTTGGCATACCTCTCTCTACCTTTGAGGCCCCTACGCTCTTCGAGAGCCATACCTTGTTTTTCTTGATTGTTTCGGAAGTTTTTTTGTCGGTTTTCAGCCACAGTCTTATCTTCTCCGTGACTTTCAGGCGTTCCTTCTTTCTGAGTATCTGAATGTGTCTGCTGAGTTCCCTGAGCAAGGCCTGGTCCTTCAAAACCTCTCCCAGGCAAAGCTCGCCGTACTCAAATGATTTCCTCCTCTTTTTCGGGATATGACTGACAATCACGAGGTCTTCCGTGTTTGACATCTTCTTTATCATGGAACTGAATTTTTTCACGACTTTCTCTACTTCCCTGTTTTTGGGCTTTATGAAGAGTTTGGACAAAGGCCACCGGAGCTTGACCCTTTCTTTCTGTCTTAAGGAATTCATTGCCTCTATTATCTGTTTTACCATGTTCATCCCCTTTTCCATATCCTCGTCTATCATGACCCTGTCCGGTTTGGGCCATGAACACAGGTGAACCGAGAGGGGCTTTCCCTTGGAAAAGAATATTTTCCTGTATATTTTCTCTGTGATGAACGGGGTGACGGGAGCAAGTAGCCTTATGAGATTCTCGAGAACGTAAAGCAGAGTGAACTGCGCGGACGTCTTGTCCTTTCCCTCGTACCAAGGCGAAAGCCTGTCCCTTACGGTTTTCACGTACCACCTGGAGAAATCGTTAAGTATGAAGTCCTCGAAGCTCCTTGCCATGTAATGCAGGCGGAAGTTCTCCATATCGTTTGTAACACTTTCTATCAGCGAATTTATCCTTGAGATTATCCACCTATCCTCGATTTCCAGAGCTTTCGAGCTTACCTTTCTGTCGATGAGCTCAGGATTGGAATAGGTTTCAGTGAATACCGAGACATTCCAGAGAATGTCCAAGACCCTTCTCTGCTCCTTCATTATCTTCATGGAGAATAGCTGGGTTTCCCAGGGAGCAATGGACCAGCAATGGTAGAATCTTATCAGATCAGATTCCACCTCTTTCAGTGCGTCCTCCGCGTGGATTACGTTTCCCAGGGATTTTGACATTTTGTCTCCTTTCTCATCGAGTGTCCACCCTGTCATTGAAACCGCTTCGAAAGGACTCATATCGAACGTGGAAACCCCGCAGAACATCAGAGCGTAAAACCATCCCCTTATGTGGTCCTGCCCTTCCGAAACCATATCCACAGGCCACATAGTTTCGAAGAGTTTTTTGTTTCTGAACGGGTAGCCCAGGGAAGCCCACGGAGAAATTCCTGAATCAAACCAGACATTCATGGTGTCCGGAACGCGCGTCATCCTCTTTCCGCATTGCGGGCATTTCAGGTGGATCTTGTCAACGGTGTTCTTGTGGAGGTCGGTTTTTTCACTCACCTTACCTACCGCCATCTTTTTCAATTCCTTGCGCGACCCTACCACATGCTTGTGACCGCATGATTCGCATATCCACACGGGAAGCGGAATGCCCCAGAACCTTTGAACCGATACTGCCCAGTCAATTGCCCCCTCTACCCAGTTATGGAAGCGCTCCCTCGCGAATTCGGGCATCCATTTAACCCTTTTGTTCTCCTTCAACATCTTTGCCTTTATGGTATCGATTGCAAAGAACCACTGTCTGCTCAGCCTGAAAAGCAGCGGGGTCTTGCAGCGCCAGCAGAGGGGATAGGAATGCGTAATCTTGATGGCCTTGAGAAGATAACCTCTTTCTTCAAGATATTCCGTTATTTTATGGTCTGCATCCTTCACGTACATGCCTGCAAACTCTCCCGTCTCTTCTGTTAACCTCCCTTCATCGTCCACGGGCGAAACCTTCGGAAGATTGTAGTGCTCCCCTATTTTAAAATCACTTTCCCCGTGACCGGGTGCCGTATGCACCAGTCCGCTTCCGGCCTCCATGGTCACGAAATCCTCCACATTCTCATCTTTCTCTTTGCTGACTGCCTTTTTTGAGAGGACCTTGCCCGAAACACCTTTCTTGAAAAGCGGTATGGAAAGTATTACCTGGTGGGCATTTCTTTCCTTCTTGAGTTTCTCCTGCAAAGGAATCTCCAAGGCGGGTTCGTATTTCAGGCCTTCGAGCTTCTTACCCTTGAATTTCTCAACGATTTTGTACTTTGTGATGCCTATTTCCTTGAGCGCCTCTTTCAGCCGTTTCTCAGCGAGTATGTAGTATTCCTCCCTGACCTTAACCTTAACATAGTTCTCATCAGGATTAACCGCTATCGCCACATTCGCCGGCAATGTCCATGGCGTGGTTGTCCATATCACAAGATATGTAAACCTTTGTCCAAGGACAGGATATTTCACGTATATTGAATAGTCAGTCACGTCCTTGTAGGAGTCCGTTACTTCGTATCCGGAGAGCGTGGTTTCGCAGTGAGGACACCAGTACACAGGCTTCTCTCCTTCGACAAGCATTCCTTTTTCCCAGAGTCTTTTTACCGTCCACCACCCGCTCTCAAGATAATAATTCTTGTATGTCATGTAGGGTTCGAACCAGCCCCTCCACGCCCCCAGTTTCTTGTAAACCTCCATCCATATGTCCTTGTTGCCTTCTGCAAGCTTCTTGCACTCTTCTATGAACTTGTCTACCCCTATCTTTTCGATAATCTCTTTTTTCGATTTTATTCCGAGCTTCTTCTCCACTGCATTCTCTATCGGGAGTCCGCCACAGTCGAAGCCCGGCTGCCACCACGACTGGCAGCCCTGCATCGTACGAAACTTCGACCATATGTCCTTTGTTGTGGTCGTTTTTATATGCCCTACATGCGGAACCCCGTTGACGTACGGGGGGCCATCCAGAAGGAAGAACTTCTTCTTCCCGTAGTCAAAACGCACGATTTTGTCCGGGATATTGTTCTTCACCCAGAACCTAAGGATTTCCTTCTGTATTTCCTTTGGATTGTATTTCTCCATTTCTTCCACACACGCTTTTGTGTATTTAAATAATTTAGAAAAACTCCAATTTAAATTAAAATTGCACCAAAGAAATAAAAGGCTTGTTTTGCCTGAATATATTATGGACATCGAAAAGTCTGGTGTTATCATCCTGCTCGTGCTTGCTTTGTTTGTCTTAATTGTGGCAGGAACGATGGGTTTCACTGGAAGCGTTGTCCACGATTTCGGGAGCACCACAAATCCAATCTCAGGTTTAATAATCATGATAGTTTTCGTTATTGCCGTTCTTATAATTTTCAGGACGTTCGTTCCAGAGAGCAGAACAGCAAGCAGGTCTTATTAATTTAAAACTTTACAGCAATTCTTAATGGGTGATCAAATGAGGGAGGATTTTCGCTGCATTGCATGCGGTCACAGCTTCGCATATGATTTCAGCAAGGGCAAAGAAAAACAGGTCAAATGCCCTGAATGCAACCAGCTGTGGAAGATAGAAAGCAGGCTCGGGCGCTACAGTCTTTCCATGTGGGTTTGATGCGAAAGTTTCCTCACAACTCCGCCCACGTGCCTGCCCAGGTTCTTGGAGGTTTCCTTGCCTGTTTCATCCCTTTCCGCATCTTTCTCTTTACTTCCCACTCCCGCCCCGCCGAAGTGCATGGTCTTCTCGTCACCGACCACTATCATGCCATGGATCAAAAAGAACGAATGTATCTGGTGAAGGACGAACTCCTGTCCCCCCTGCCTCGAGCCGCCCACAGCTATCGCGCCTCCCACCTTGTCCTTCAGCGCCTCCTTCCTTCGTAGATAACGCGTTCTGTCCATGAATGCCTTCATTTCTGCGGAAACCCCTCCGAAATAAACCGGCGAGCCGATGATAATCCCGGCCGAATTCTCGATTTTCACGGCGACCTCATGGAAATCGTCTTTGATTACGCACTTTCCCTCTTTCCTGCATTTGTCGCACGCCCTGCATGGCGAAATGTCCATCTTCCCTAGGTGGACAAGCTCTGTTTCGAGCCCGAGTTTTCTGCATTCCTCGAGGGCAAGGGAAACGAGGAATTTGGTGTTTCCATTTCTGGGCGAGCCGACGAGACCTATGACTTTCATGATTTCACCTTTATAACTTTTGGTATGCTCTCTATAACATCCGTTGCAACCAGACCAGGTCCCTTTTTCTTTGCTGCAAAATCTCCTGCCTTACCAGTTATGTACGCTGCCGCGCACGCCGCCCTGAACGGTGGGACACCCTGGGCAAGCAATCCACCGCATACGCCGGTGAGAACGTCGCCTGTCCCCCCAGTCGTCATGTAAGGGTTTCCTGTCCTGTTGAGGAAAGTTTCCCTGCCGTTGGATATGATATCTACCGCACCTTTCAGAAGGATGATGGAGTGAATTTTCCCGGCGAACTTTTCAACCATCTTTATTCTGCCTGTCAGGTCATGCCTTGGTTTCTCTCCGCTCATGCTGTAAAATTCGTAATCGTGAGGCGTAAGAACGAAATTTTTTCCCAGCCTTTTCCTTTTAAGGACCTTTATCGCATCTGCATCCACAACGCACGGCTTGCTTGTCCTCTTGATGAATTCAACCACGAAACTCTGGGTTTCCCTTTCCATCCCGAGTCCTGAACCTATCGATATTGCATCGAATTTTTTCGAGAGCTTAAGAATGTCTTTTACATGCTTGCTGGTGAAAAATTCGCCTTCAAAAGGTTCTGTTATAAGGTTTGGAGAGAACTTTGCCGTTATATCCGCCGCCCTCCGCGGGGCAGCAACAGTAACGAGATCAACTCCTGCCTTCAGGGAAGCAATCGCGGCGTAAGCGGCGAGAGCGGGTGCGCCCGTGTAACGTTTCGAACCGCCTATTATCAACAACCTCCCGAAATCCCCCTTGTGAGACCATTTTGGTCTTTCCCTGTAAATGTCTTTTATCAGAGAAGAAGTTACGTAATTCATGTTTAATTTTTGTTTTGCCTGTTAAAAAATATGACAGGTTAATAAGCACCCGGCAGTTTGGAGACCCGTCGGGAATAAAACAAGGTCCACTCAGGCCGGGGGTAAACACCCGGTCGGCCTGGGGAAATCTCCCTGCCTTTGACGTGCTCACATTTTCCCGAACTTTTCAGCCACCTCCACGAGCCTTGTCGAATAACCGAATTCGTTGTCGTACCACGACCAGACCATCACCTGATTATTGTCCACAACATTCGTCAGGGTTTTGTCCACTATGCTCGATTCTCCCCTCCCGATTATATGACTCGATACTATCTCATTATCGCTTGTTGCCAGTATCCCTTTGTATTTGTTTTCACTCGCCTCTTCGAAAACTTTGTTAATCTCGTCCTTTGTTGTTTCCCTTTCCACATCCGCTATCAGACCAACTATAGAGCCGGTTAGCGCACCCGGGACACGGAAAGCCAGCGCATCCAGTTTCCCTTTAAGATTAGGCATAACCTTACTAACGGCCTTAGCAGCCCCTGTTGTAGTGGGTATGATGTTATTCAGGAGCGACCTTGCCCTCCTGATGTCCTTGTGTGAGCTATCGAGAATTCTCTGGTCGTCCGTTGGAGCGTGAACAGTTATTATCGAACCTCTCTTTATCTTCCAGTTGTCATCCACGACCTTCACAACCGGGGTTATGGCGTTGGTCGTGCAGGAAGCACAGTCGATCACCCTTTCGTCCTTCGGGATTTTATCCATATCCGTAACCCCGAGAACTACGGATGTTTCAATGCCTCCCTTTCCTGGAGCCGAAACTATAACCTTTCGGGTCCCTGCCTTCAAATGGCCTTCCACTTGTTCCCTTTTCCGGAATTTTCCTGTCGATTCTATGACCACATCCACATCATGCTTCCCCCACGGAAGCTTCGAAAGGTCCTCCCTGCTGTTGTACAGGTAAATCTTCTGCCCGAGGATCTCGATCCATGGCGTTCCGTCCTCCTTCCTTCCGTACGGTATGTTTTCGAATTTGTGACCATGAGTGGAATCATACTTCAGGAGCTCCACGAAATTCCTCAGAAACTTCTCGTCCTCTACGTTCCTCACGCCGTTTATAGCAACAATATCAACGTCTGTCGCTTTCTCTCGCTTCCGTTCCGCCCACGACCATATGAAGCACTTCCCGGTCCTTCCAGGGCCGTTTATCGCTACCCTGACAGCCATAAAATCTAACCTCCTCCAAACTTTTCCTTTGATATGACAAGAGCCTCAACCCCCGGAAGACCTCCATTCGCGATGAACTCCAGGAACGCACCTCCTCCGGTGGAGACATGAGTCATCCTGTCGGCCACCCTGAACTTCTCCGCTGCCGATGCCGACTCCCCGCCGCCCACCACGGAGAGCGCATCCGAATGGGCTATGAATTTCGCGATCTCTTTCGTCCCGTTCGAAAACTTCTCCCACTCGAAAACACCCATAGGGCCTGCCCATATTATTGTTCTCGCCTTCTGAAGAATTTCCTTGTATTTTTCGATAGTTTCGGGCCCTATGTCCAACGCCAGCCACCCATCTTCTATCCCGTCTTTCGGGACAATTTTGCTTTCCGCGTTTTCGCTGAATTCATTTGCAACGATAAAATCTTCGGGCAGAACAACCTTTTTGTTTTCCGTTATGCTCTTTAGATCAGTTCCGCTGTTGAGCCACACATCATCAAACTTGGAATTCCCTATCCTGTAACCCTTATTTTTCAAAAGCAAAAGACTCAGTCCCCCGCCGACGAGCACGTAATCTGCTTTTTCAAGAAGTTTTTTGAGGGCATTCATCTTGTCTGCTTTCACTCCCCCCACCACTGCAACCATGGGTCTTTTCGGCTTTTCCATGCACCTGCCAAGGATTTCGAGCTCTTTCTTCAGGCCGTAACCTGCAACACCCGGGATGTGTTGCGGAATCCCGACCATTGATGCGTGATTTCGATGGGATACGGAAAAACACTCGTTCACGTAAATATCCCCGAGCGAGGCGAGCTCTTTCGCAAATTCCGGGTCATTCTTCTTTTCCCCTTCATGAAATCTAAGGTTTTCAAGGAATATGATATCTCCCGGTTTCATTCTTTTCACCCTTTCCCTGACTTTTTCACCTACGCACGAGTCCAATTTTTCTATATCCCTGTACATGAACCTCGATAACCTCTTGGCAACATTGTCCGTTTTCAGCCGTTCAACAACCTTCCCCTTCGGCCTTCCTATGTGAAGCATGAGAACGACTTTCGCCCTGCGCGTGATGAGATTCTGTATGGTGGGCATGCATGCAACCACGCGCTTGTCATCCAGAAGATTTCCCTCATCATCCACAGAAACATCCATTCCAGCGCGTACGATGACGGTTTTTCCCTCAACATCTATGTCATCCAGAGTCCAAAAGCCCATGATCTCACACAAAGTATGATAATATATGATAATGTAATATATTATCCCAAACCTATTTAAAGCTTATTGTTGCATGGGGTTTTTCAGAAATTGCTCTATCTCTTTTACCTTCTGGATGTCCTTTTTCCTGTTAAGAATTTTGTAAGACTCTAAATGATCTTTTAGTATCGTAACTGGAATTTTCATGCCCTCTACCTTCACATATTTGTGCTTTTTCAGTCTCCTATCTGAAAATCCATTCCTCGGCACTTCTTTCATAAAATTCTCCCATCACATCAACTTTTATTCCTTTTATTTTTAGCTGGCCCCAGTAAGACCTCATTGTTTTACCCTCATCATATTCAACAGGTTTTGTTTCGAATGCTTTGAATATCTCATTTATCCTGAATGCATTTTCCTTTGTTGTCATGATATCTACATCAGTCACTTCCTTAATTTTTATACCCTGCAGAAACAGACTAACACTTCCCCCAATCACGTATTCAATACCATTCTCTTTCAACTTCTCATTGATTATTTTCAGGACTTCAATTAAATTTTTCTCCATGTTTAACCCTTTCTTATAATTAAATAATATACTCCTCCTTTAACTTTCCATTTCTTTAATTTCAGGCTTTTCAGAACCTTTTCGATTTCCTTCGGGCTGTATGAAGATTTGAATGCAAGTCTGATTCTCCTGAAGAGCCATAAACCGGCGGAGAGCCACGAATAAATCAGGGAGGGGAGGAAAACGAATTTCCACCTGTCTCTCCTCACGTCCAGAATCACAACTTTCCCCCGCCCTTTCAGAACCCTTTCGGTCTCTTTCAGGGTTTTTGCAGGATTGTCCCATTTATGCATGGAGAAGGAGCTTATAACCATATCGAAGCTCTCGTTCCTGAACGGGATTTCTTCCGGCCTCCCGAGTCCCCATTTGATTTCTGCCATTTCATCATCCGCGAACTTCCTGGAAATTTCGGTCAGC
>Ga0190360_1000296_pt1 | contig 28002 bp, 29 predicted proteins | sample 48721834_MG_FD_161271 | JGI IMG/M metagenome (GOLD analysis project Ga0190360, IMG submission 161271) | Hydrothermal vent microbial mat bacterial communities from Southern Trench, Guaymas Basin, Mexico - 4872-18-3-4_MG | ecosystem: Environmental > Aquatic > Marine > Hydrothermal vents >...
AGGCTGCAGGGTCCTTTTATTACTTCAAAACTTGAGTTTTCAGCATTTTTTTCACCAGTTTCCCATAGTTTTAAACAAGCCCATATGTTATCAAGTTTTGTAGTAACATTTACTTTTATATAAAAGGGTTCACCACGTTTTAAACGCGCATTGTGAACAGTGGCTTTCTTCCAGTGTATACTATCCTTACTATACCATGCATACATTGTACCATATTTGCATTCACCCGCGGTTACAGTTAATGAAAAAACAGGGATTACTATTAGTAAAAAAGCTATTAAAAATGATAAAACGGTTATTTTTTTTATAGGTACCATAACATCATACTCCATCCTCTTTTTATTCCTTTTTTTGGTTTTTTAGTTGAACCCTGGTGTGTGTTCATCCCAGAAATTAGATGTTGTGTCACCTACCATGAAACCAGAAGATGGTACTATACTAAAAGAGACTGTTGTAAAACCATATGTTAAACGTGTGTTCTCCCCTATCACCTGATCACCTTCTTTCACAACCCTGGATTCTCTTACATAGACTTGTGGTTCATGTCCAAAAAATGGGTTGAAAATGGTTTCATCACTTGAATCAACAACTTTAAACTGCGCGTATTCACCCTCTACATCTATAACCCAAATATTCATCGTTACAACCCAGGGTAACGGTGGTGGCAATAGTGGGACACCCGTTGGACCAAGTATGCAACGGTTACGTAGTTTCATCGTGTAAAATGTTTCATTATTAAACTCTACTTTTTCCCATGGGTTTAAATAATTAGGATACTGGTCAACTGCTAACCTAACAGTTTCATTCCATCCATCATTTATGTTTTTGAGTTCCATGTCGAGACCAAAAGGTATTGAAAACTGGTTTTTAACCTCTGAATAAGCATTTCCGATTAACGTATTTTTTACATCATCACTGTTAAAACCAGCATTAGATGGTATAACATCATCTAGACATTCTATGATTTTATCTTCAACGCTGTTGAATATACTCTCAATGTCGTTCTGTATCTTATAGACATACCATTCCCTTATGAGATATACTGCTTTTTTACCAACGCTTTTAAACAACGTATTGTTTTTATAGGCATCCATGTTGAGGTATCTGCTAATGTTGTTGTTAAATTTTGATAGTAGATCTTTTTTCACCGCCTCCATTAAATCAACAGGATTTGGATATGTGGTTGAGTTGATAGATGGATCCTGTTTGATTTCACCTATTTTTTCAAATATTTCATCTAGGGCGTCCCAGGTTTCTAGCTCAACCCAGGGTTCATAATCCCCATATATGGTTTCAATATAATAATCACCAGAACCTGTCTCTATTAAACTATCTCGGTTGGGAGTGAGATAGGTATCAACATATTTTTGAACTGTGTCTTCAAGGTTTTTATCATTAAGAGAAATGTTTTCATAGAATACATCTTCTACATCATTCCTAGTGTTTTTGTATCTAGAGTAATAGTCGATTACAACCTTGAGGGTTACATCTTCCTCTGTTTTAGTATCAGCCGTTGTATAAAAACTCCATGTACCATTTACTTCTCTACTATAGTAATGCTGACGTTCCCAGTGAACATCATATACCTCACCATAAAGAGTACAACCAGGTGATACGTAGCCTTTAGCAGGTTTATTAATGATGTTTTTAAGATAAGTTGATTTAAACACCCAAGAGGTTGTCCCATTATCAATAGGGTAACCCACATGAGAACCAAGGGTGATAATAGGTGTAGGGTCTCTTTTCACATTTGTTTTCATATTACTAGAATAAACCATAAGAATAACATTGTTTATTTCATCAACCGTGGTTTCATTCTTCACCAGTACTCCTTTTTCAATATTAACTAGTTTATGTGACATGTTAAGATGTTTTTCAACCTCTCTCTGGATATCCCCAGCTGTTGGTTGAAACAATTCCACAGGAGATAACAGGTTACCATTTTTGTCTTCGAAATATAGTAAAACACTAGTTAGATTATATAATGATACCCTGGCGATCTCTGAAAGATTTACACCTGGGCAATCATTGATCACAGTACCAATTGGATCACCTGTGTCTTTATTAGCAGAATACTTTGAAAACATACTTGTTTCAACACTATATTTCCCATCTGTTATATCTTCCATCCTGTTGAATTCATCTACAATGCTACCTCCCATTGAGCCTTTAAGAGCTTCTCTGCATTCTATTGTAAACTCAACAAGACTCATAGGGTCAACACTCCCAAAAACAAAACCTTGTTCCATTAAAAGACCACCATTTACAAGAGGAGCAAGATGAACATTATCTACAACATTCAGTGGTTTACCAGTACTCCAATGTTTATAACCACGTAAAAACGTGTAAATATTAGCGAGTATAGTTGTAAAAGACCACAATGGTTTAACACCATTAACTGTATCCTCATATTCATAAACCAGGTTTTCAAGAAATGGGTACCTTGATGTGATAATCGTAGAAACATTAACAACTCTACTCATTACAACACATTTAGTAGATACACTATCAAGTTTTTTAACCTCGATTTCAACTGGTATATAAACAACCCAATACGTTACAGGTTTAACCCTATCCTTTGGGCCAATTATAGGAATTGTGAAACGATTCAAACCCATAACAACATCCTTACTAAAACCTATCTGATCCCTACATGTTATAGGGTACTCCCTACCCACTGGTATCACAACATTAACTGCATATCTCCCATCATTAAAAGAATCATACAAATAATTACTAGTAAGATAAACATTCAGCTCATCCATGATCACATCTTTCACCCTATCCTGGTTAATCTCTCTACATTTATACCTGGAAAAGGATGTCACAGGCATCTCACCAATCTCCTTTAAACCCTTTAAACCAGCTAGGTTCAAAGCCGTAGCCATATCAGCCTCGGCATAGCGAATCAAATTTTCCACTTCATTAAAATCAACACTACTCGATATTTCCTCTACTTTCTCAGTTTCGAGCATAGCAACATATACTGTTGTGAAACTACTACCCAGTATTAGAAAAACACCAATAACCGAGAAAGGAATACGAGCGTAATCATTTTTCAAAAACTCTTTTAAAATGTTTTTCATCCTCTAACCTCCCATACCATTAATGTTACTTCTGCCTGGTTTATAGAAACCCGATCAAACAACCATTCAGATAAAAGATCGTAAATATCTAAGTTATAGGTTTGATCAAAAACAACTTTTATAAAATTTTGAATATGAGGATCTATAAAACCACAAACTATGTTGTATATTTCAGTTTTTATTTTCTCCTCTAAAAGATCAAAACCTTCTCTAAGAGTATCAAAAACAGTACCAAGTACTCTAGAGAGTGTATCATTAAGCTCGTTTTTTATAACATTAGCAAGGGGATCAATTTCACCCCCAATCTCTTCAAAAACATCATCAACTGTCCCAAGTGTCTCTCCCATAACATTTTTCATAGAGTTTTCTGTAAAACTTACAACCGCGTTTTTAACTTCACTTAAACAATAAGTCAATGTAAGGTTTACAATACCAGGGAACAATGTTTCGTTAATGGTGTTTTGTATTCCATAAACTAGGAAACCCTGTATCAAGTTTGAAAGGTTTTCAGAAAACGCATTTAAAGCATTAGTGTAATTATCATAAGGTGGAAATCCTGAGTTATATGAGTCAATAACACCTGTGATGTTTACTATCTCAGAGATGTTCTTTAAAACGTTTTCTTCAAACCAGTATCGTGTAAAAACAAACTCTGTACCATTAACTCTAACTACTGGTTTATATGGCATGATAATAAAACTTCTAGCCACATAACAATCCCTATCTGGTGGTGGATCACCTATAAATATGTCTCCACCTAGAGATACTCCTTTTACCGGATGCCACAAAGCAGTGAAATTAAAACCGTATTTATCACCAAGATAAAAATTTAAAAAATTTTTAATTTCTTCCTTCAACTGTCTATCATAGTCACCAGTAAAGATGTTAAACCTGTTTGTCCCAAATACTAAAAACGGGAGTTTAAACTGACACCCTAGATTTTCACTTATCAAATTCGCATAGGTTTTATGAAGCTGTTCACGCGCGAGCAACCAACTCAATATAAAACCATATAATCCCTTAGACGAGGTATCTATACCTATACCACCTGCAGCATCATCAATAACATCCCCAGCAACTTTGTAACTAAATCTATCCGCACGTGAAACAAGTAAAGTATTCAATGCTTCATCTGCTAAATGCTCACGATATTTATCTAAGGATCCCTCAATAGCTATATTGCTCTGCAAGGCAGGTATTAACACAACACCTGATAAAGAAACCAGTACAACAAAAAAAACAGCATCATACATCAAAGAAATACCAAACTGGTTTTGAAAAAAAGATGTTTTTTTCATAACGGCGCACTCCACATAATTATTGTTAGTTTCCCAGGTTTCGTCTGAGCCACGTTTAAATACACACCGACATCTTTCGACACAGCAACCCTATCACCTACATTCAAAGGTAGATCCTCAGGGAAATCTAAATACATAGACTTCCAGCTGATTCTAACTACAAAATCCATATGCATTCTTCGATACTCCTCACGTATTGAATTTAACTTTTCCCTACTCTCAGTTTTTTTCAGCAGCGGTAAATCAACCAGTCCACCTGCTTTTATAAAAAAACAATTAGGATTCGTCAGTTTTGTTGCTATAAAATCCGCTATTTGATATTTCTCAAGGCTACTTATCCTAGCATCACATGCCTTATACGTGTTAGCTATTAACAATATAAAAAGGGTGAAACCAATCATAACAACCGATAAAGCCGGAAGCGTTGTAAACTCTTCAGAAACAGCATCATCATTTTTTATAAAATTTTTTAAATAATATTTGATTTTCATCAATTACTCCCCTTAAAATCTAAATCTAATGTATGATAAAGATTTTATAAAATAAAAATTACCTTAAATCTTATATAAAAACTATGTTAAATATATAACAACTAAACATGAGAAAAAAATAAAAACGTAACAAAATACTATTTTTATGATCATAAGGATATGTACATCCTAAAAATAACAGAAGTAAGTTATTTTGCTATATATACAAAAAATTTAATTATTTTTAAATAAATTTTTTAAAAAAATTGTTACAACCACAACATAATCTTATTATATCCAAATAAACATGAAATACGTAGTATGCTAAAATTTAGCAATACTATGTTGCTAAATGAAGAATCAAAAAAAACATACTATAACACCAAAAAACCTGTTAAAAAACAGGACGGGGGACAAAAAAATGAAAAAAAGATGTTTTAAAAAAAATAATAAGGCGCAGGTATTAGGTCTTCCAATGTACTTGATCATAATAATGATTGTTGCCGTTGCAGTAATCGCAGCTGTATTATTCATGCTACCTAGAGGAACCAAAACCATAGAAGCAATGGTCACAGAAAATTTCCTAATATCTGAAGATCCTGGTGCTGCTGGAATGGGCGAGTACACCTTCAACACATATACCGTCAAAGTAAAAGTCACCACCAATGACGAAAACGCAGATCCCATATCTGGAGCAAGAGTAATACTCACTGGAGCAGGAACATCAGGCTCAGATTATACAGATGCAAATGGTGTAGCCATTATAGACGTTACACCAAAATTAGCTGAAAACGAAAAAGACGCATATATGAAACTTGAAATCAAAGCCTCTGGTTTTGAAGACTACGAAAAAATTCAAGCTGTACATATACATAGAGAGATTTAATACTTTTCAAAGAAAAAAAACAGCTGATACATTTGAACATTAAACAAAAAAAACAGTATTCGACATCAACCACCTTAGTATCCTATTTTATTTATAAGAGGGGGACCTAATTTTTTATGCTAGTAAACAAAAAAAAGAAAACTATTAAAAAAAACACAAATAGAAAAAAAGAGAATTATGAGGAAAACATCCAATCAATGAGAAGCTGGATTAGGAAAATTGAACAAACCACTAACAGCATTGCCTCTAGGTTAGCAGCTGTTGAAAAAAGATTATCCGATAGGAAAAACAATATTTTAAACAATTCTTTATCTGGGCTAACTATAATAGAAAAACCTGTTGAAAAAATATTATCAGAATTAAAAGATGAAAAAGAAATAAAAAACATTGATTACATATTAAGAGTAATTGATAATAAACTTGCTTTGATACATGATGAACTTGATTCTCAGCAATCAGATATAGAATCTACTGACGATAAAATCAATGATTTAACCCAGTTAATAAATCAACTTAATGATGATATTAAAAAAATAAGAGACATTGAAACCAGGTTTTTAACAGATTTCAGAGTCAGACTTGAAAAAATCGAGAGTAGAGCACCACCAGTTATGAAAGTTGGTAGAGTAGAAGTCCCAATAGAACTCGCTGGTGTCATCGCTGGTGTCACCGCACTATTAGCTGCATTTTTTGTAACGATTAATAAAAGTAGCATACTTGTTTCTCCACTATTCCTAGCTATTGTTGGTTGCGTATTTATTAGCTCAGCCTTGCTAAAAAGTTTTAAAACATCATAAAAAAAACTTTGATAAAGGAAAAAAGATGAAAGGGTTAATCTTATTTTATTTTTATGAGGAGAAAATCTCGGTATGAGTAGATCTGCAAGATTTGTAATAGAGCAACACAAGTTGTTCGTAAATGATAAAAACGCTGTCATTGGATTGCCCCTACGACTCACTATTTCTTTAATAATCGGAGCATTAGCTCTCTCATTTATCTTAAGCTATATTTTGAATCCATGTCTATTCCCTGGTAAAATGGTTGTAACAGTAGATCCAATGATGAATGTGATACCAGTAGGAAATGATCAAGCATTTTTTTCTATCAATGTTCATGTAAATGACATAGATGGTAACCCTATTAGTAATGCAAATATTGTAATAAAGGGTTTAGGAGGAGCAGGGTCTAACTCTACAAATGTACATGGTGAAGCTGTTGTTGAATTGGCAGCTAAACTTGAAAAAGGTACAAACGAAGGATATCTTGATATTTTTGTCGAGGCGTCCTGTCATGAAACATTTTCTCAAAATAATATGATAAAAGTTGTAAGAGGAACCTAAGAAGGACATGTTATACAATGATAATGCAGTAGTTGGAATACATATTTATTTAATGGTAGTCCTTGTTACAGCAGGTGTTATAACAGGTGTATTAACGTTATCTATTTTAAACTTGATAGACGAATCTGAAAAAGAAAAAGTTAAAACAGAAATTGAAAAAATAGTCACTGAAGCTGAAAACATGTTTGAATACGCCGATGAGGGAACGCTTATCACTGTTCATGTTGAATTCCCAGGTTCAATGAGTTTCGTTGTTTTTGGTAGCATGCCTATTAATGGAACCTCTATAGCTAATACTTTTATATTTAATGAAAACATGAGTAATAACTATTATTTTGTAATGAACGATGGAACACTATCTAGTTTTTCTTCTAACGCAAGGTTTTCAGGTAAAACAATAGATAATATAGCGGTTTTCAAACCCGGGAGTTATAATTTAAACCTGGAGCTTGTAAAAACCAAGGGTAAAACATATGTCAAGGTTTATAGCCAATGACAAAGGCATCATGGATTTAATATTAGCCCAGATCGGGTTAATAATCGCAACAGGAATACTCCTAGCAGCAGTATTTTCATTCCTATTCTTTAACGACTGGTATAGAAACGCTGAACTTAGAAACATTGCAACTAGTTTTTCAACATTTGTAGAGGGGATGGATTCACGGTTTTTTGAAAACACTACAGTCTTTTATTTCCCACATAAAGATTACCCATATAATGTTGGTATCTCAACTGAATACATTGTTGTAGAAACCATAGGAAACTGGAATAATAAACTATCAATCAAAAAATGTTTCCTTAGGAAACCATGGCCGAGGCAAACTGGGCAAGATTGGATAAACGGTAAGGAACTACATAATCATTTAAACACAACATATGGATGCTATGGAAACAAATCAAATCCTATTAGGAAAGCTAATATTAGTAATGTTAAAAACTATTTAAACAATTTAATAGAGGAAGCTAATAAATCATTTGCATTAAAACCATTTTATATTAACATCAATAAACCGGTTTATATCGATAAAACCTATATTTTCTACGACATCAATGGAGATAACAAATGGGATAGAGACTTAGATGAAAGACAAGGTTTTTTGATAATGTATCAATTATAAAACATGGTTCAAAATCTGCAATAAAAAAAGAAAAAATAGGGTTTTAAACATTTGGATGGAGAACTCCTATTGAACGATGATATAGCCTTTTCAAAGCTCGAGTGGAACGTTTCTGAAAACATTTTTTATCATAGTTCAAAAGAAAATCAAAAGAAGAGGGATTAGAAGGGGGTCGAGAAATGCAAGAAGAGGTGAATACAAAAAATCTCTAGACCCCCTCCACAGGTTTTTCCACTTCAATCTCACCAGTTAAATGAATCAGTATTTCCTTTATCCTTAAAAGCTAATAATTCCTCGTAATCACCTATGAACACATATTCTTCACCGATTTTTTCAATTAAACCTTTTCTTAGAGCTATATAAAATAAACTATCGTTGATTTCTATAACCACCTTCTCTCTTTCGTTATCCTTATATTCATCATAATCATTTAATATCACAGTGATTTTATGCATGTCTTTCTTCTACTCCTTAAATTAGAGTAAATACTACTTTATCGTGATAACATTTGACAATCATGGTATATAAGTATATCCTATCAAAATGTCAAATTGAGAATTGAACCTGTTTGACAAAATCACATCTATTGAAAAACAAAAAAATAGAGATAAAAATGTTTGATAAAGGAAAGGATAAATCTATTACATCAGTAGGGTTATTTTTAATTGTTTAAGCACCTACATATACACCTACGCGTTTAGATACACTAAATCCTTAAATAAGACATTAATATTTTAACCACCAACATAAAAAATATAGGAGGAAGGATGGAGAATGCAAGCTATGTTTAAAAAAATAGCAAGCTGGTTTTTCTTAGTAGGGATCCTGATAGCAGTGATTGTCGGTCTTCTAGCACAAACAGTATGGCCACCAACAGTCAATGAAACAACAGGTTCAGTAACGTTGAACTATCCAACGTATATAACAATTGCATTGGCCGCGCTAGGTTTCATTGTTGGAATACTATCGTTCTTTGCAATAGGAAACATCACACATGAAAGAATTCCAACATTTTTAATCGCAGCTTTAATATTAGTTGGAATCGGTGGAATAGGACAGTATTTCTCAAATTTAGACATCGTAGGAACCTACTTTGCTAATATCGCAGCGACAATAGCCATATTTGCTGCACCAGCTGCTGGTTTATTAGCAATCCGTGCGATATGGGATGCTGGTAAAACCGAAGAATTGGAAAAAGTCATGCCAAAAATCACAAAATAAAAAATTATTTTCTTTTCTTCTTTTTTTATATAAATTTTTTTACATCAATTAGATTTGATAAAAAAAACAGATTATTTTATTAAAACGTTTAGTTCAACTCTTTATCTAAATATTTTAAAACCCATTTATACAAACTTACGATAGTCATGGTAAACATTCCAGCTACAAAACCCAAGAGTACCATGACTATTGCTTGCATCTTACTTCGCCACCACCCTATTCTGTTGAGAAACAAGTTTTAAAGTTATTTCTTTTGACATGTTTTTTCCTTCTTTTTATAATAAAAACACAAACAATGATATAGTTTAACTATATCATGATAATATTTGTCTTTGGTAGTATATAATACTTTCTTGAAAAAACGACAATTTGTCAAAAAAACAAAATTATTTTTATAAATATATAATTCTAAAACAGTTTAACAAAAAAAATAGAAAAAACGGGTTAAATATTCATTTTATAAATCACAAGACCAGAAAGCATTTTAGGAAGAAAATAAGTCGATTTTTGAGGCATATGCTCACCAGCATCAGCTATTGCTTTTAACTCACTAATTCTTGTAGGATTCATCAAAAAAGACAAATCAAACCTACCCTCATCAACAAATCTAACAGCTTCCTCATCAATCCTAGTGTACTTTACATGATCCTCAAGATTATCTTGGTTTATCCCCATTAGATGTTCAAGAATAACCTTATGCAGTATAGATACATCCAATCGCCTCCATGTCTCAGATTTATCCCTTGCGAATTCATCCATATATTTTTCATCTTTTAAAGTTAAAACATAATATTTACCCCTTATGTAAAGAGCGAACTTATGATCTTTATCGGTTTTGATTTCGTCTCTAATTTTTTTACTAATCTCTTTGTAAGTAGTCTTTGAACTATCAAATGTTTTCTCTTCGACGGTAAAATAACACTCAGCTTTAGAGAGAAGATCATCAATATCAACATCCTGTTTCTTGATTAACCTATGCGTTGGAAGAATAGAAAGCCCTTTGTCAAACATGTTAACAAGTATAACCATACGATAGTTAAAAGGTGCATCCTCATCAGTGTTACCTGTCTTCTCCTGCATCTCTTTAGCAAAATCTATAGCAGTCTGATATCTATGATGACCATCTGCAATGAACAAAACCTTATCCTTAAGTTCGTCTTGAATCATAGATATAACATCCTCATCTTCAACTCTCCAAAGTTTATGGTTAAAACCATCATAACCTTTTACATCTATAATGGGAGTATCAATAGTTGAAGCAATTTTTTTCCTAATTTTATCCTCATTATCAATATAAAGTAACTGTATAGGCTCAAGATTAGCCATACACGCACGCATTAAATTTAACCTATCCCTTTTTGGTTTAGAAAGTGTTTTTTCATGTGCTTTAACCATTTTATAATCAGGATCTAACCTTAGTAAAATAAAAAAACCATTCATCACCTTTAATTCATCGTTAACTCGGTATTCAATCTTGTATGGATAAACCGCTGGTTTATCAGATTCAACTAGTATAGATTCTTCTAACCATTTGTTAAACAATTCCTTAGCCCTAGTATATCGATTATCCTCTTCATTATCACCTGGTTTTTCTTTACCTAGTATAAGCCTTACAAAATTATAAGGATGTTTTTTATAAAGTTCTTCTTGCATTTCTTTAGATATAATGTCATAAGGCGGTGACATTATATCATCTAACTTTTTGATTTTCTGTTTATTATATGTTATACCTTTAAAGGGTAGAACTTTAACCATATAATCAAAATACCTCCCAAAGGAATTTTTTAACCTGTATATTATAAACTGTTAAAAAAGTTGCTAAAATGGAATGTTTTATATGTGTTTTAGTAAATTAGGTTCTGATGAAAAAATGAAATATAGAGATATTATAACATTATTTGTAGCGATTTTTTTTATTCTTTCATTAGCATATCTTGGTGTTGATACCTCGGTTTGGTTTATACCTGTTATTTTGTTTATTTTGTTGATTGTTATAGTTTATAAACTATGGATTGAAAAATAACACCCGTCACATTAAATAAAATTAATATTTTTTGACAATAAAACCTGTTTTTTACACACAACCAATGTTTAATATAACAATTTTTTTATTACGCAATCAAATGCCAGAAACACTATATGACAAGGAAGTGCTAAAAAATGCTGAAAAAACTCTTTTAAAATACCCGGTGTGTGATTATTGTTTAGGTAGGATTTTTTCAAAAATTGAAAATGGTATCACTAATAGAGAACGAGGAAGGAAAATAAGAGATTTTATTAAAAAACAGGAAACTAGAGTGGATGATTGTTGGCTTTGCTCTGGTCTCATGGGTGAAATCCCTCATTTCGCATGTCTTATAGAGGCTTCGTTAAAAGAATACGAGTATGATACGTTTTTAGTAGGATCGATAATAGATGAAGAAATACTTGAAAGAGAAAAAGAACTCTTAGAATATGTTGGTTCTCTGTATGCTGAGTCGATAAAAACGGAGGTGAATAGAGAAGTTGGTAAAATCCTTGAAAAAAAACTTGGTAAAAAAGTTGATTTTGAAAAACCTGTTATCATGGCTGTTGTTGATACAGTTTTTGATGTTGTAGATTTGCAGATAGCTTCTCTCCTTATATATGGTAGATACAGGAAATATAGTCGAGATATACCTCAGACTAAATGGTTTTGTAGGGTTTGTCGTGGCAAGGGATGTAAAAAATGTAGTTATACTGGTAAACTTTATCCTACAAGTGTTGAGGAACTAATTGCAGAAAAAATTTTAGAAGCCACAGGTGGTAGTGATGAATCATTTCATGGGTGTGGAAGAGAAGATATAGACGCTAGGATGTTAGGTAATGGTCGTCCTTTTGTTTTAGAGATTAAAAACCCTAAAGTGAGAAGTATTAATTTATCAGAGATTAAAAGAAAAATAAATGCTAAAAACAAGGGTTTAATTGAGGTAACTGTTTTACGTTTTTCTAACTGGGATGAGGTTATACGGATTAAAAACTCTAGTTTTAATAAAGTATATCGTGTTGTTTTAAAATGTGAAAAACCTATAAATAGAGAAAAACTTAAAAAGGCAGTTCAGGCATTACGGGATTTAAAGATAAAACAGTTTACACCATCTAGGGTGGCTCACAGACGAGCTAATATAGTTAGAGAGAAGCGGATATACGACTATGAAATCGAATCAGTAGATGGTGACACAGCTGTACTCAGGTTAGAATCAGAATCAGGAACCTATATCAAAGAACTAGTATCTGGTGATAACGGGAGGACTACGCCTAGTATAAGCGAGATAATAGATGTTCCCTGTGAAGTAATAGAGTTAGATGTAATAGAGATCAAGGGGGAATAATAGTTTGGTAAAACGATCAAAGGGAATAAGAAGTAAAAGTAGGAAAATATTGAGAAAGAAGCCTAGGGAAAGAGGAATAAAATCAATTACTAGAGCTTTACAAGAGTTTGAAAAAGGAGAATCTGTGGGTATTGTAATTGATCCATCTATTCATAAAGGTATGCCACATGTTCGTTTTCAAGGGCGAACTGGAAAAATTAAAGGGAAACAGGGTGAATCATATCTTGTTGGGATAAATGATGGTAAAAAACATAAAACATTAATTGTTAGAGCTGAACATTTAAAAAGAGTGTGATGAAAATTGGAAACAAATAACACTAATCAGGTTAAACCTGTTTCGCTTGCTGAAGTTAAAAATATTCTTAAAAAAATAAGTAAAGAACGTAAAGAGTTGCTGTATGAACAAAAAATAGCATTAGAACATGCGCAGAAATTTGCTAAATTATCTGTTAAAAAAACAGAGGATTTGATAAAAGAGCTTCAGAAACTTGATTTTATACAGGAGAGACACGCTTATAAAATTGCTGATTTACTTCCAAAAACAGAGGATGATGTTAAAACTATTTTTGCAAAAGAAAGAATTACATTGAATGAGAATGAGATTAAAAACATTTTAGACATAGTGGGTAAATACTGTGTTGAATAATATCTTAGAGGGAAAAAAAGATTAGGAGGTTAAAAACTGTGGAGGATTATGTTTACGTTTTGGATTATCTACCAGAAGGTAGAGGAGATCTACCTCCACATAAAAGAACACCATTGGTTTATGGTGTAGGCGAGAACCAGTTTACTCTTCTTGAATTAGTACCAAAAAAAGGGGTCACATTTAATATTGGTGAAAGGATATATGTCGGGAAAGATCCAAATCTTAGGAAAAAAATAGCTAAGATAAAAGGTAGAGTTAATTATGAGGATATGACTTCAACTGCTCATGGTGAACTACCTTATATTATTCTTGAGATTGTAAGGAATCAAGAAGAACGTTTTTTGAAATTTTATAACGGGTCCCCTGCTATTTCTACTCGTTTCCATGTCCTTGAACTTTTACCAGGTCTTGGTAAAAAAATGATGCATGATATACTTGAGGAGCGTAAGAAAAAACCTTTTTCTAGTTTTGAAGAAATGTGTGAACGTATAGATTTTTTAAGAGCACCTGATAAACTTATTGCTAAAAGAGTTGAACTTGAGCTTACAGATCCAAATCAGAAATACCGTCTTTTTACACGTCCACCGATTTCCAAGAGCCGACGATAAAGAAAATTGTGGGTTATGAAAAGTAAACTTGGTCAAAATTTTTTGATTAATGAAAAAGTAGCAGAAAGAGAATTACAATATGCCAATGTAAACAAGGATGATGTAGTTCTGGAAATAGGACCGGGAGAAGGTGTACTTACAAAATTGTTAGCAGAGAGAGCAGGTAAGGTATTAGCTGTAGAAATCGATGAAAAACTTGTTCATTTACTTAAAAAGTTTTTACCAGGGAACGTGGAGTTGATACAGGGTGATGTGTTGAAAATTGACTTTGAAAAACTACCTTGTTTCAACAAAGTAGTTTCAAATCTACCTTTTCAGATATCTTCACCTGTTACTTTCAAACTTTTAGATTATGGTTTTGATCTAGCTATATTAGTTTATCAAAAAGAATTCGCTGATCGACTTGTTGCTAAATCAGGATGCAAAAACTATTCTCGTTTATCTGTGAATGTTTATTATAAGGCTGAATGTGAGGTTTTAGAGGTTATACCCAGAACATGTTTTAAACCAGAACCAAAGGTTGATTCATGTATAGTTAAACTAACACCTAGAGAGGTTCCTCCGTTTCATGTTTTAGATGAACAGTTTTTTTTAGATGTTACTAAAAAACTGTTTATTCATCGTAGGAAAAAAATAAAGACTACTTTGACTAAATTATTCGATATAAGATTAGATGATGATATTCCATATGTGGAGAGTAGAGTCGAAGAGCTTTCTCCTGAGGAAATAGGTAGACTTAGTAACGTGTTGTATGAGAAAATAAAGAAAATAGGATGACATGTTAATTGATATTTTGTCATTCCTTAAATTTTTTCAAACATTGGAGTTTTTATATTTTGACAATTTCACGCGTTAAGTATATATAACATTAGTTATAAAAGTATATCATAGTGGAGAGAACGTGGATGGATGAAAATATGGAAAAAAGAATCATGATTGTCGATGATGATCCGGATATTCTAATTACCATTAGAACGCTATTTGAAAATAAGGGTTATGAAGTGTTAACTGTTGATAGTGGAAAAGACTGCATAAGAGAACTTGAAAGAGGATTCAAAGGTGTTATATTAATGGATATAATGATGCCTTTTATGGATGGATGGGATACCATAGCTGAGATATTAAAGAGAGGGTTAGATAAAGACGTTATAATTTCTATTTTAACAGCCAAGGGAACACGTGACCATGAGAAAATGAGAGGACTTGAATCCTATATTTATGATTATATGACCAAACCTTTTGATTCTAAAGAGTTATTAAAAAATGTGGAAAAAATGATTAACACCTAAAACTAAATATAAAATTTTAAATCCTAGTTTTTTTATATCTATTTAATATTAGGGCATTGTTTTTTTAGTTGGTTTTCCAGCCCTATAAACCAGGAAAACAACAAAAAAGTATATGTGGAGGGATTTTATATTTGAAAAATAAATCGTTACTATTTCTAGATAAAAACAATATACTATTTTACATAGTTTTTATCATATTCTTTCTATTGTCTCTGGATTTCTGGGGTTGGAACCAGGTGACTCCTTTATTTTTTGGATTACCCATGTGGGTTTATTATCTTTTTTTCCTAACAATATCTCTATCAGTTGTGTATCTAATGTTGTCCAAGTATTATTGGAGGGAGAGTTGATGGTTTTTTTTATCATGGTGGTTATGTATTTTGTTGTTCTACTTTTACTTGGTTTTTTAGCTTATAAAAAAACTGGTAAGACACCAGAGGATTATTTCCTGGCTAATAGATCATTTGGTTCTGTAGTTCTTTTTTTCACGCTTATTGCTACTAATTTTTCAGCGTTTACTTTTCTTGGATTCGCTGGTAACGCGTATAAAACAGGTTTTGGGCAGTATGGTATAATGGGTTTTGGAACAGCTATAATGGCTGTGATGTTTTATGTGATTGGTAGAAAGGTATGGCGACTTGGTAAAGAAAAAGGGTATATAACTCCTCCTGAGCTTGTTGGGGATCGTTTCAATAGCATGTTTCTTCGTTTGTTGTTTATGGGTGTAATGGTTGTTTTCACTATTCCTTATTTATCTATACAGGCGATTGGTGCTGGTATTATTATTCAGAGTATTACTAGTATAAGTTGGCAGTTTGGTGCTACTGTTACAATGGTTATAATCATGTTTTATGTACTGTTTGGTGGTATGCGTGGTTCAGGTTGGACTGATATTATACAGGGGGTTGTTATGATATTGGCTATGTTGTTTGCTGTGGTTTTGATAGCGGTTAACCTTGGTGGTTTTGAAATGGCAAACATTGCAGCTTACAAGGTAAATCCTGAGTTGTTTACACGCCCTGGTGGCAGGGGTTTTTTCTTACCTCAAGTTTGGTTTTCATTTATGCTTTTGTGGGTTTTCGCTGATCCTATGTTTCCGCAGATTTTTTCAAGATTTTATACTGCAAAAAATGAGAAATCATTGAAAACATCAATGGTTCTTTATCCAGTTGTTGTATCTTTTCTTTTTTTATTCCCTGTTTTAATTGGTGTATGGGCTCATGGTGCAGGTGTTGTGATCCCTAGCGGTCAGTATGACATGGTACTACCTTTAATGGTTGAAAAATATGCTCCTTCGATTTATGGTTTTGTTATGGTTGGTGCTCTCGCGGCTCTTATGTCTACTGCTGATTCTCAGCTTCTTTCTCTTTCTACAATGTTATCACGGGATTTACCTTTTAAAAAATTTAAAATATCTGAGATACTCATAGGTAAAATTTTGGTAATAGTTTTATCTTTTTTTGCTATACTATACGTCATCGCTGGGTATGATCCAAGGACGGGTATTATGGGGACACTTGTTTCAACAACGTTTTCTGGTTTAGCTGTTATTTGTCCAACTACTATAGCGGTGTTATATTGGGAGAAAGCTACGAAATATGGTTGTATAGGTAGTATAATCCTTGGAGAGATATCTGTTTTTTTGTTTCAGTTTAATATATTACCAGGTTTTGGTTTTTTATCAGCGATATGGGGTGTTTTAGTCTCGTTTTTAGCTTTAATACTCATTAGTTACCTGGAAAAATGGGTAACAAATGTTCAATATCATAAATAAAAATAAATAAAAAAGTTTTATTTTTTACAAAGTGCGAAAAAGTTATCAGGATGTTTTTTTGAATGTATTTTAACATCCTGAATCTCTAATATTTCTAAACCTGTTTTTTTTAAATCTTTGACGAGTTCTTTTTTACTATATAGGTGATAAAAACGTGGGATATCAAGACCATGTTGCCTCCAATAAATCGTTATATCTCCAAACTCTGAAAAAACTGACATGGTAAACCATTTTTTAAAAAATTCTTTACGGTATTTATCTTGCCATCTTGACCATACAGTAATAAACGCCTGTCCATCTTTTTTAAGAATACGTTTGACTTCTTTTAACGATTGAATCCTTTTGTTTCTGCCTTTGATATTATGTAGTGATGCAATAAAAAGTACTACATCAGTGCATTCATTTTTTAGAGGAATGTTTATCGCATCTGAATGTATGAGATATACGTTTTTAATGTTGTTTTCTTTGATTTTTTTTTGAGTTATCTGCAATAGTTTTTTTGAGATATCTAATCCTATAGCTTTTTTACAATGCCGGGCACATGGTATAAGATGTCGACCGTTGCCACAGCCTACATCAACAGTTATACTATTTTTTGGTATATTTTCTATAAATTCAATGCATGGTTTCCAGGGTTTTTGCCGTGTTATATCAAAGCTTTCTGCAATAATATCCCATATTTCCTGTGTTTCCCTTGGATTATATTCTTTAGACATTTTTATAACATGACATAGGGTTGATAGTTTTTATTTTTATCACTATAGAATAAGTTTTTATACTTAGAAATATAATATGTCCTTAATAAAAATGAACGAAATTGCGTTATATATATCTATCATACTATTCATTTCTATTTTCGCAGGTTGTTTAGAAATAGATAATAATAGTTCAAACATTCCTAATTTAAAACCCGAGTTATTAGATTCTGATAAAGACAGTGTACCAGATATAAATGATGCTTTCCCATATGACCCAGCTGCTAGTAAAGATACTGATAACGACAGTTACCCTGATTGCTGGAATGAAGGTAAAAACCAGAGTGATAGTACAACAAATTTAACACTTGATGCTTTCCCATATGACCCAGCTGCTAGTAGAGACTCAGATGGAGATGGTTACCCTGATAGTTGGAATAAAAACAAGGATCAGAATGATAGTACTACTATTCCTCCTTTAGAAATAGATGAATTCCCTCATGATCCAAAAGCCCATAAAGATACTGATCATGATGGTGTAGCTGACTATTACGATATAAACGATTTTGTGAATCTATCCCTTGATATAACCCTTGAAAAATTCAAAGTCACAGGCTGGGTTGACCTTTTATGGAGAGCGCAAGTATATTTCATCATCACAATCAATGAGAAAGAAGTAAAAAAAATTAACAACCATGGTAAATACTGGAAAACCTGGATAAACACAGAAAAAATAGTAGATGCTAGTTTTCATTATGATATACCTGATAATACAACAAAAAAGTATACTGATATAGAAATAGCCATGTACGATTATGATATTCTAGGAGAAGATGATATTATTGATATTAGTAGTCAAAAAGGAAAAAAAACAGTAACATTATCTTTTGACAACATTAAAAACACAATCTCCTACAACCCCGTTACTCAGGGTAGACAGGGGATATTATGGTATAGTATCTCGCATCCAGAGGAACAAAAACCTCATGATGAGGTTTTTCACAAAACATATTGTTGGAATTTCCATAATAAAAACTGGAGTTTTTCAATAGATATACCTGTTAAAATATATGATGCATATAAAAACAAAAAAGATTATAGCTATAAAGGAAACAGGATGCCTCAGAAATATGGAAAACATGCAATGGCATCATTTGTAACTGCAGATGATGAAATAATTAAAACCATAGCAGATAAACTTCAATCTCTCGCAAGAAACAATAGTTTCGACACTGTTACTACTATTAACTTCATACTTAGATTTACACAGTGGACTATCAGTTATGCTGATGATGATAAAACAGAAGGATGCATGGAATACTGGCGTTACCCTGTAGAGACACTAGTCGATAAACAAGGTGACTGTGAAGACTCAGCAGTGCTTTTTGCTTCTATTACAAAAACACTTGGTTTTGATACTGCTCTATTCCTATACACATTGGAAGAGGAAGAAGATAAACCAGTTGGTCACCTTGCAGTTGGTATACATCTACAGGGTAACCACGGTGGATACGTTGAAGATAAAAATAGTAAAAAATATTATTACTGTGAAACATCCATTGACCCACCAGATGTTTTAAACCTAGGTGATATTCCACAAGAGTTCAGAGGAGAAAAACCAACTGAAATCATCCCAGTATAAAAAAACTTTTTATTTGACAATGTAAATAGCAGGTCGTAGAGGCATAGCAAAACGGGCTTTACCCGTAGGGTCTTCTTTGTTTTTATCATCAGCTTGGAAAACCTCGACTTTGCAGGAAAACATGTTTTCTAAATAACCCTTGGCATCAGTTAAATAATCATATTCATTAAGATCCACTAAATACCTCTGTTTATCCTCCTCGTTTAGTTTCATAACCTCATTTGAGAGTTTACCTACAAACTGAGAAACCTCTTTAGCAATTGTTTTCATCTCAGGTTTAGATAAAACCTGTTTCATAACTTCTTTAATGTTAAACTGATTCCTACTTGCTAACTCTATTGATTGTTTAAAAATCTCTTGTTTCCACTTTGACGTAGTATAAACATAAATCTTTTTAGGTTTAATACCAGTTACCTTCAAAATTTCAGATATATCATCAACTACTTTAGAAACAAGATACTCACCGACTTCTTCTTTTTCAAATATTTCATCAGGTTTAAACCTGGGATATTTTTCATTTAAAACAAAACCCTTATTCTTGTTTTTATGCCATAATTCCTCAGATAGATGCGGTGTAATAGGAGTCATAAGTTTGATCCAAGTGGTTATCAGACCATTGAGTAGTTTTTTATTACTCCCACCACGTTTTAGATACCATTGTAGATTCTTATGGTATTCAAAAAAGATTTCATTAGCCGCTACACGTAAATCATAGTTTTCAAACGCATCAACCGTTTTTTTAATTCTCCTTTGCAACATACTTTTTAACCAGTTATCCAAATGTACATCCACATGGTCTCTTATTTTTTCTATCTGGTTTATCATTTTAAAAATATTAGCTAATCTATTCTTATATTTTATAACAATTTCGGAATCCCATTCTATATCCACAAAAGGCGACCCTACATGTGCATAATAGAGACGCATAGCATCCACGCCATAAACTGTAGCTGCTTCAGTAATATGTTCAGCACCACCTTTTGATTTACTAATTTTTTCTCTACCTTTTTGTGTAACCCACCAGTGAACAAAAATACCCTGAGGTCTTTTATCCTTTGGCATAACTGCTACATGGTTCATTACAAAAACGGGGAAATGCACAGTTTTATGCTCCTTACCACCTAGGTTGATATCCACTGGGTACCAATAGTCGAAATCATTTTTTATCTCATCCCAAACAGGTTTCAAAGGTTTCCCTCGTCCAAGGAAAACATAATCGAAAAACTCCTGTGTCAAATCCATAGGTTGAATTTTTTTCTCATTCACATATCTAGAAACTATATAATATGCAGGATAAAGCGTGGAATCAGATATAGGTTCGATAACCCAGCCTTTTTTAAATGGAAACTCTGTACCAAGCCATGATCCTTTTCTAATACATGCTCGGTCATCAAACCAGTCAAGGACATCAGGCATCTCATTCTTGTACTCCACTGGGTAAATATTCATAGTTTCAACATGTTTCTTAGAATCTTCCGTTAACTTTTCATCACTATATTTAATAAACCACTGATCAGGTATCTGTTTAATCATCACTTTCCGTCCACATCTACAAACTACTTCCTCTGAAAACTCCCGCATAACAGCAGCGTTATTCTGAGCTATCAACCTATCCTTAACCTCATCTTTAATATCAGATACCCTAATACCAGCATACTCTCCACAGTTTTCATTGAGATACCCTGTATGAAACTCCTTCTTATACACTTCTTCAGTTGCTTGATCAAGTTTCTCTGTCTCAGTTTGACTTTTTACTCCTAACGCTTCACATGCTTCTTTAGCAGGATTCAACCCATATCCTTTAACATCAATAATAGTAATAGGTTCAATATCCTCACCTGATTCCACAAGAGCTATCCAATCATAGGGGGCATGCGCTGGAACAGACATAACTATACCCGTAGCTACAGAAGGATCAGCAAAAACACCACTAAGTATAGGTACTTCTCTCTCCACCATAGGGATAGTACATGTTTTTCCAACCAAAACACTACCAGGTATTTTCTCATTTAATAGTTCAACCTTCTCTATCTGATAAGAAAGTTTATCCACCGCCTCCCTTGATAATATCCAGGTTTCATCATCTATTTTTGCTTTAACATACTCCACATCTGGATTCACCCACATATTAGTCACACCAAAAATAGTCTCAGGTCTAAGTGTAGCAGCAGGTAAAACACAACCATCTTTCATACGGAATTTAATAACTGTAAACTCTAGAATCTCAGCAGATCCACCCTTTGATATGTCTGTTTCTGATTTATCAACAGCGACAGGACCACAACTGGGGCAAAAAGGTGCAAAATGTGGTTTCTGAATCAACAAATCCTTCTCCTTAAGTTTATAAAACTGCCATTGTATAAACCTTTTATAACCCTCAGAAATAGTACTCATAACAGAAGAATAATCTATTAAAAAACCAAATTTCTTCCAATAATCCTCAACATAGACTCTGCTAAAAAAATTTACTACTTCAACAGGGTCAACGAGTTTCTTTATTTGTTCATCAGAACAACCATACTCCTTTAATGCATGAATAGTATCAGAATCTCCTCGTTCAACTTTTTTAGCGAAACCCACAGATGGTATACCTGAGGCATGGAAACCCGCTGGGAAAAAAACATCATACCCGGTCATACGTTTATAACGAGCTATAATATCACAATATGTAAAACCACGCATATGTCCTACATGGAGAAAACCAGAAACACCAGGGTAAGCAAAATGTATGAAAAATTTTTTTTGTCTTTCTCTACTCGCTTTCCCGATATTATGTTCATACCATTCCTTTTGCCATCTCTCTTCGATGTTTACGTAATCATAGTTTTTACTATCCATAGTACTCCGTCCGTGGTGAAATGATAAATGTTTTATTTAATGGTTTTTCCTGTGACATCCACACGGAAAAAGGGAAAGATTTTAAATATTAGATCTCAATTCACTATGCAATTTGGGGGAGAGAAACGTTATGCTTGAAAAAATTGAACAATATCTAAATGGACAGCGTCTTAGGAAACTTGAACTAGTAGACAAGGAAATCTTTTATATATCATTTAACACCAGAGATAATTAGATAAAACTAGAGAGTAAACCCTGTATTTTATCAAAAACACCTAATACGTCTAATCCAAATAATATCACTAGGAACACAATTATTATTAGAACAATTTTTATTGCAAATTTTATTAGTTTCCAGAGAACTACTACCACTATGATTCCTATTAGGAATAAAAACCACCGTGGTATTTCAAAATTTAGTAAATTAAAATTATTGAATAACATTGTCATATGAATCAACCCAATGGATATAGGTATTCTATATATAGAATATAACATTTTTTAAATATTCTCATCTTACAAAAAAGAAGAGAGGGTTTTAAATTGTTTATCCCAAATTTAGAAAAACTCTTTAATGTATTACCCTTTTCTGTGTACATTAAACATGATTTCATAAAACCTGAAAGCGTTGAATACAGAGAGTATCAGAGTAAAATAGCATCTGCCGCGTTAAAGGAAAATACACTTGTTGTTTTACCTACAGGTCTTGGTAAAACAGTTATCGCGTTGTTGGTAATAGCTGATGAACTTAAAGAAAAGGAAAATAAAATACTTTTTTTCGCTCCAACGAAGCCATTGGTAACTCAACATGCACAGTTTTTAAAAGAGTTTTTAACAATTGATCCAGACTCTATTCAGGTTTTTACAGGTGAAATTTCTCCTCTGAAAAGACAGGAGTTATGGAGTAAAAGCCGAGTTGTTGTTTCTACTCCTCAGGTTATAGAAAATGATTTATTGTCTCAAAGGTTGAATTTAAAAGATGTTTCTTTAATTGTTTTTGATGAAGCACATCATGCTGTTGGTGAATATGCTTATGTTTTTGTATCTGAAATGTATCAAAAACAAAGACGTGAAGGTAGACGTGTATTGGGGATGACTGCATCACCTGGTAGTGATGTTTCAAAAATACTTGAGGTATGTAAAAACCTAGATATTAGAAATATTGAGATTCGTACCAAATATGATCGTGATGTTAAACATTATGTTCATGATTTAAAAATTATTTGGAAAGAAATAGCTTTACCTAGAGAGTTTGCATATACTATACAGATCCTTAGAAAGGCATTATCAGAGCGTTTGAAGATATTAAAACAGATAGGGGTGATAGATAGTTCTTCTGTTTCTTCTATAAACCGGACTAAATTATTAGATGCGCAGAAAAAGATACAAGAAGAAATTCGTTCTATGAGTAAACCATCTAAAATGTTATTCAAAGCTGCTTCTGTTCAGAGTGAAGCGATGAAGATATATTATGCTCTCGAGTTGCTTCAAACTCAAGGGGTGAATGCTCTGAAAAACTATTTCCAAAGAATAGGACGAGAGGTCTCTTCTAAAGATAGCAGCAAGGCATCTAGAAAGATCATGTCTGATAATAACATCCTTGAAGCTGTTGCATATATTAAATCTTTAGATGTTGAACATCCGAAAATACCAGAAATTGTAGAAATCGTTAAAAAACAGTTGAAGGAAAAACCAGATTCAAAGATTATCGTTTTTACACATTACCGTGACACCTCTACATATATTGTAAATCAACTTAAAAACGTTGAAAATGCTAAACCTGTACGTTTCATTGGTCAAGCAGTGAAAAATGGAGAACGAGGGCTTACTCAAAGAGAACAAACAACAATAATTAAAAAATTCAAAGATGGAGAATATAATGTTTTAATCGCAACTTCTGTTGCAGAGGAAGGTCTTGATATTCCTTCAACTGATCTAGTAGTATTCTATGAACCCATACCCTCAGAGATACGAGTTATACAAAGAAGAGGTAGAACAGGTAGAAAAATGCCTGGTAAAGTCATCATTTTAATTACCAAAGGTACACCTGATGAAGGCTATTATTGGTCTGCAAAACATAAAGAAAAACGTATGCATGCAGAGCTTGAAATACTCCGATCAAAACTTGGTAAAAAATTCGAAGAATCACTTTACAAAGACAATATAAAAGACAGTATTAACCAGAAAACTTTGGAAGATTTTGAAAAAAGAAAAAGTAATGAACAAATAAAGATAATCGTGGATCACAGAGAGTATCGTTCTAATGTTGTAAAAAATTTAGCTGTTAAAGGTGTTTCAGTTGAACCTCAGCAGCTTAATGTAGGGGATTATGTTTTATCATCCCGTATCGGTGTTGAACGTAAAAATGTAGATGATTTCTTGGAATCCCTTGTTACAGGTAAATTGTTTAAACAAGTGGCTCAGCTTAGAGATGCATATTCAAGACCTATTTTGATACTAGAAGGTGAGGGGTTATTGACGAGACGTAACATTAGTCATAACGCGATTTTTGGTAGTCTTGCGTCTATCTCTGTAGATTTTGGTATACCAGTAATTAGAACTAAAGATGCTATGGAAACTGCTGATCTTTTAAATGTTATCGCGAAAAGAGAGCAGAGAGAAGATAAAAAAACAGTAGCTATAAGGGGTGATAAACCACAGATGTCTTTAAAGGAACGTCAGCAGTTTTTAGTAGAAAGTCTACCTAATGTTTCAGCTGTTCTCGCTAAGCGTCTTTTAACTCATTTCGGTAGTGTTAGAGCTATTGTGAATGCATCTGAAAAGGAGCTTCAAGAAGTAGAAGGTATAGGTAAAAACATTGCTTCTGAGATTGTTAAGGTTTTAAATACTAGCTATATTTATGATTGATTTTTTCCCAAATATTTTTATTTTCTACTGTATTACCCTCCTGGAAAAAACAAATGAAGAAAAAGGGTGATATTAGCTATGTCTACAGAGGAAAAACTCGCTCAGGTATGTGATGGTTTGAATATGCTTCATGAAGATAACTCTATACCTAGGAATATTAGAAGAGGAGCTGAAGAAGTAAAAAATACTCTTCTTAATGAAAAAAATCCTCTTGATGTTAGGGTGGCTACTGCTACTGCACGTCTTGATGAGATGGCTAATGACCCAAATATACCTTTACATGGTAGAACTTTGATTTGGAATATTATGAGTCGTCTTGAGGAGATTGCATAATCGGAGAGTTCTCATCTCAAAAAAGTATGTTTATATATGATGAATAATACTTTATAGGGTATCATCTATATCGATGGTTTAATTTAAAAATGGGGGTTAGTGTAGTTTATGATTAGAATAGGGCAAGCAGGTATTCCTTTATCCTGTAAGGGTCGTACTAATAAAGATGGTCTAGTTTATACTAAACAAGTTCTTGATTTAAATGCAATGGAGGTACAGTTTGTCCGTGGTCTTTATGTGATGAAGGATGAAGAGGCGCAGTTTATGCATGACTATGCCAAGGAAAATGATATTGAGTTGCATGTCCACGCGCCTTATTATATCAACCTTGCAGGTAGCGAGGAAGAACTCGATTTAAGTTTTGAAAAAATCATGTTCTCCGCTAGACTGGCTGATAAAATGGGAGCTAAAACTGTAGTAGTTCATCCTGGTTTTTATGGTGAAAACACTGCTAAGAAAACAGCGAAAAAAATTATTAAAAATACAAAAAAACTAATGGGTATGTTTAAAAAAGAAAAAATCAAGGCTAAACTAGGTATTGAAACAATGGGTAAACAAAAGGTTTTCGGAAGCTTTGATGAAATAATCGAGATTTGTAATAATGTAAATGGTGTTATACCAGTTGTGGGATTAGGTCATATTCATGCTCGTACTAATGGTGGTCTTAAGAAACGAGAGGATTTTGAAGAAATCTTTGAGAAACTTAAACCTTTGCGTCTTAAACATTATCTCATTCATGTAACTGGTGTAATGTATGAAAATGGTAACGAGTATTATCATGTTCCAATAAAGAAGGGTGATATGCCACTAGCTCCTCTGATTGATGTAGTACTTGATAATAATTATAATGTAACTTTTATCTCTGAATCTCCTCTACTTGAACATGATGCAGTATATATTAGATTACAAGTTGAAAAGGCTATTATGAAACGTACTGGTAAAGAAGAAGCTGATTATCGTGATCTCTCAGGTGTTATATGAACAACGAAAATGTTTTTCATGAATCTATTGGATATATTCAAAAAAAAATTAAAGAAATTTTAGAAAAAATATCTAAAGGAGACATTAATAAAGTTAAAAAACTGTTTTTTCAGTGTAACCGTATTTTCGTTTATGGAGCTGGTCGTTCAGGTCTCGTCGCTAAAGCCTTCGCTATAAGACTTGTCCATCTTGGTTTCCAAACGTTTGTAATTGGTGAAACAATATCTGCACCAGTTACTAAGGGTGATCTAGTTATTATCGTCTCAGGTAGCGGTGAAACCATTCCTGCTGTTATGACTGCTGAGATTGCACATAAGATTGGTGCCAAAGTTGTTTCTATCACGGGTAAAAAAAGATCTGAAATAGCAAAATATGCTGATGTGACATTGTTTATATCTAGCAGCTGTGATGAAGAAGAACGGAAAAAATATGCGCCTCTCGGGACTCTTTTTGAAGCGAGCGTATGGGTTCTCCTGGATGGTTTAATCGCTGATCTTATGGATAGTAAAAACGAGACTGAGGAGGATATGCGCAGTAGACATGCTACTCTTCAATAGATTTTTTTCATAATTATCAATACTAAGCAACATGTTACCCCAAAAGCATTAGCTACTACAACCGCTAATGCCTCTATTAACAAACCATATATTAGCCATAGAGTCATACCAATTGCTAAAACAACTGGCATATAGATAGAAATGTCATCTAGTTTCTTTGTTTTGTATCCTCTAAAGATCTGTGGTAAAAAGCCTATTGAAGTTATTGCCCCAGCTAACAAACCTAGGAATTCTAAAGGTGCATTCATATCTATCTTTTATATGATATATGTCGATGTTTTAAAAGTTTCCAAAAAACAATAATTTAATATTCAGGACATAAGTTTTTGTAGGGTTTCTATATTTTGGTATTTTGTTTTTAGATGGGCCCGTGGGGTAGCTTGGCATCCTTCCAGCTTGGGGTGCTGGTAACCCGAGTTCAAATCTCGGCGGGCCCACTAAGCCCATACAAGAAAAAAAGTTTGATGTAAACTCGTCATTTTAAGGTATATCTGTTTAATTGCTCTTCCTATGGTGTACTATAGTGAAAAGAAATATTGTTTGTTTTTTTAAAAAGAAATTAGATGTTAGATGTAATACTTATGTTTAACTAATCTTTACCATTTTCTACTTTTTTCAATCCAAGCGTTATCTACTAATCCACGTAACTCTACTGGTAAATCAGAGGTCTCATCATGGTATATACCCTCATCATCCTCCCACCATATCAATTTTTTTATAGTCTCATGAGTGTCTTTATTAGTTATTTCAGCCCAAATCTCTGTTTTGATATCACCAGTATTACTTTCCTTTAATAATCTCTTGATATTCACATCATAATTAGACATGCCGTTTTCTGCCTCCCACATCTTTTTTCTTAAATAGGTTTTATCTCTCTTAAATATTTCTGAAGAAAAAACTTTTTTTTCATATTATTAGGGTGTTAATTCTTTTTTTGTCTCTCTAAAATTTTTTAATGTTGTTAAAAAAATAAAAAAAAGAAAAAGGGGGGTTAATTTTTTT
>Ga0190360_1000298_pt1 | contig 27982 bp, 19 predicted proteins | sample 48721834_MG_FD_161271 | JGI IMG/M metagenome (GOLD analysis project Ga0190360, IMG submission 161271) | Hydrothermal vent microbial mat bacterial communities from Southern Trench, Guaymas Basin, Mexico - 4872-18-3-4_MG | ecosystem: Environmental > Aquatic > Marine > Hydrothermal vents >...
TCCTTCCCTTCGTCCGCGAAAGGGCAATCCTTGCCGCTTTTATGGAATGGGTTATCTGCGGGGTGGGATCCCCACCGAAATAGCAGACACAGGCGGTCTTATCGTTGACGAGATCGGCAAGTTCAGTGGCGCTTAAGGCCCTACCCCCCTTTCCTGCTTTAAAATGCCAATTCTGACAAAAGAGGCAATCAAAAGAACAGGCGAGATAAAAGACAGCCAAATTGAAAAAACCATACTCCGCACCGTCAGCATAAGAATAGTCGGATTCATTGTATCCCGAACCAGCGGGGCAAACAAAGGAGGCGACACAATTGGTAGGTAAAGGATCATAATAGTAGTCGAGCATCCCCATATCTTCACTGCCAGTAACGGGAACAATCCGCCCAGAAGCGTTTTCCCGCACTCCACAATATCCCCTTTTCCCCTCAGCTATTGAACAATCGTTCACACATATGCCACATTTAACCCCTTCTTTCGTCCTCGGAGGAGATGAGGGAAGGGAAAAGGGCTCCCGAGCCTTCTGATGAACCCCGTCAATATGGTAACGGAACCGGTCGTAATCCTCTTTGATGCAGGAAACACACAAAGAAAGGACCCTTGATACTCCTTCAACCTTTCCGCAACCGATACACTTGGTTGTGTCACTTTCAGGATTTGAAGGGACCATTTACTCCCCCGATAATCGGTATCGGGGCTCCGCAAACGGCACACTTCCCCTCTGAAATGGAATGGGAAATCAGCCTATGTCCCCGCCTGGTTATCACCTGGGAGCCGCATTTAGGACAATAGGTGTTTTCCAAAGGGTGATTAGGCACATTGCCGATATAGATATAGGAAAGCCCCACCTTCTTCCCAATGTTATGGAACCGCTCGAGGGTAGAAACAGGGGTTTCCGGGAGGTGCTCGAGTTTGTAGTGAGGAATGAAACGGGTAATATGCCATGGGGTGTCTTTACCTAAACTCTTTACGATCCACTCGGCAATGCCCTCTGCTTCCCTATCGTTATCGTTTAAGGTGGGGATTACATTGGTTACCACCTCGATATGCATCCCCCATTTCTTTTTTGCCCTGATTACCGTGCGCAACACAGGAAAGAAATTGGGTACATTGGCGATCTTCTGATAGAATTCGTTGGAGAAACCTTTTATATCCACCCTGAAGGCGTCAATATAAGGACCGATCAAATCAAGCGCCTCAACGGTTAGGTAACCATTGGTCACTATGCTGGTATGGAGCCCCCTCTCTTTGGCTAACTTTGCAGTATCGAGAATGTATTCAAGCCAAATGGCCGGTTCATTATAGGTCCAACAGATGCCTTCACAGCCAGAGGATATCGCAAGCTCCACTGCCTTTTCCGGGGTGATATACTCCGTCTCCCGCGAGGACCTTCCGGGGGCGGTGTGGGCTATTTCCCAATTCTGGCAGTGAATACACCGAAAATTGCACCCTAAGGAACCGAAAGAAAGCGCTCGACTTCCAGGGTAGAAGTGATAAAGAGGTTTTATCTCCATAGGGGCAGGGAAGAAGGTAGAAACCTCTCCATAGATAAGGGAGTAAAGCTTTCCTCCTCTATTCTCCCTGGTAAGACAATATCCCCTTTCTCCCTCGGGGATGACGCACTGCCGTTCACAAACGAGACAGCGTACCCTCCCCTCCATCAGTTTTTGATAAAGAGTGGCTTCTTTGATCACTTCTTTTTCAACGGTTCTTTCACCTATAGCTTTAGATTTTTTCAGAACCCTTCCTCTTCTATCTCTCTCCTTTTCAATTTATTATATCACGCCAAGATAAATTCAAGGAGGGAAATTTAGTTAACTCCGAAATAGAAATTGACACCGAGAACCTCAATTTAATAGAATATAAGCCTTTAGGTTTAATATCAAAGTATTATATTTCAGAGAAGGAGAGATCAAAGTGGCAAAAAGAAAGAGAAAACCCACCCTTCTTGAATCCCTTATTCCTCTGATTAGTATGGGCTTTTTTTTAGGAGTTGGTTATGGCGTTTACCACTTTAGAGCAGAGATACTTCTTATATGCGCTGCCATCGTCGCTGGAGTCATTGGCCAACGGTTGGGATATTCTTATAAGGAAATGGAGGAAGGGATTGTGGAAGCCTTAGCGAAGGCGATGCCAGCGATGCTTATTTTGATCTCGGTGGGAACCCTTATTGGAAGCTGGCTCGCCTCGGGAACAATTCCTTTGCTCATCTATTACGGGATGAAATTGATCTCTCCAAAGATGTATTTAGTAACCGCTTGTGTTATCTGCAGTTTGATATCCCTCTGTACCGGTACCTCATGGGGAACCGTGGGAACGGTGGGGGTTGCTTTAATCGGTATCGCTAAGGGGCTGGGGATCCCAGCCGGGCCAGCGGCTGGCGCTATCGTAGCTGGAGCCTATTTCGGCGATAAGATCTCCCCCTTCTCCGATACCACCAATCTTGCTCCTGCAGTAGCGAGGAGCAACCTGTTCGACCATATAAAGCATATGCTCTGGACTACTACTCCTGCCTGGGGATTGGGGTTAATAGTATACTATTTTGCCGGTAGAGGCTATGGAAGCAAAGAGATAACCTCTCCTCAGATGTCCATTATTCTGGGGACCATTAGAAAAAATTTTGATCTAAACCTGATCCTTTTACTTCCGGTAGCGATAATAATCTACTTTGCGATTACTAAGAAACCGACCATCCCCGGCATCCTTCTTTCCTCATTTACCGCTTCTTTGTTAGCCATTATCTATCAGAAAAAAAGTCTTACTGCAGTGGTAGAGGCGATGACCGTGGGTTATCACTCCCGGACCGGAGTTTCTGTGGTGGATGATCTGCTATCGAGAGGGGGACTTCAGAGTATGATGGGGGTCACCCTTATCGCCTTTTGTGCCTTCTCCTTTGGGGGAATAATCCAGAAGACTGGGATGCTCGGGGTCATTTTGGAGCACCTTCTAAAGATAGCGAGCACGGTGGGAAGATTGGTCACCGCTACCGTATTTTCCTCAATCACCATCGCTATAATGACCGGAAGCTCCTACCTCTCGATCCTTATCCCAGGAGAGTTATTCGCCCCCGCTTATCGGGAGCGTAAGTTAGCTGCCAAGAACCTCTCTCGAATACTCGAGGATGCAGGGACGGTGGTGGTTCCTCTTATCCCCTGGAGTATGGCAGGGGTATTTATGGCGGGTACCTTAGGAGTTCCTACCTTGAAATATCTCCCCTGGGCGGTAATGTGCTATACTAGTTTCTTAGTAGCGATCTTCTTTGGTTATACGGGCATCACTATGTCGCCCAGGATCCGAGAAGATGAGACCATCCCTGGAAGCTAAGTGATTATTTGCTAAGTTCTTTTATTCTCTTCTCCGCATATGCTATTTGGAAGGGAGAGTTGGTGTGACCTTTCTTCGCCTCTTCAAGAAACCGACGGTAGTAATAAATCGTCCTTTCTTTTTCCCCAAGTTGGTCGAGGGAAAGAGCTAAAAAATAGAGGGAGCCGATCTTTAGCTCAGCTCCATTAACATCAGGATGGAGACTATAATCAACCTTGGTGAGGGAGAGGAATTGAGTAATGGCTCTCCTATATTCTCCCAAATGGTAATAAGTAGCTCCAAGGTAATACCGGGAATAGAGGTCGTCCTCTCTTCTTCGAAGCACTTCTTTGAAAGAGTGGAGAGCATTTCTGTAATCCGAGAGCTGATAATAGACAAGTCCTAAATCGTAGTAAGCGTAGATATAATTGGGGTTTACGCTTATTGCCCTTTTGAAGCACTTTATTGCCTCCGCGTATTTTCCCTGCTGATAGAGATCCATCCCTTCAACCACCAATTTCTCCTCTTCCGGCTGAGTAAAGATAAAAACTTCACTTTCCGGAGGGGTAAACACCTCAGGATGCTTCCTTGTCGGGGGCAGATCGAAGTAATAACGGGGATTCTTAGCCACCATCCATTTAGGAATGTTTCCGGAGAATATCTCGGTTACATAGATGACAAATCTTCCCCTTTTGGCTATTCCTATCCCTATTCGGCTGAATTTTGGGTTCAGGATATTCCTTCGGTGGCCCAAACTCTCCATAAATAATCGGTGTATCTCCGGAATACTCCTTCCCGAGGCAACATTTTCTCCCAACGGTTTAAGCAAAGGGAAGGTGTATCCTACCCGTTTTTTGAGATCGTATCCGTAGACAGGAGAAATATGGCTTACCTTTTCGTATTTAGCCATCTCTTCGCTATGATGTTGAGCGATATTGGAAAGGATCGGGTCCAAAATAAGTGGAGGAATACCTCTTTTTATCCTTTCTTTATTGGTGAGATTAAGTAGAACCTCCCGAAGGGAGGAAGCAAACTGAAGAGGAAACAAAAGGAGGAGAAGGATTACCAGCCTCTCTTTTCTCATCTGTTTGATCTCCCCTTCAAAATTAGTGCAAAAAGTGAAAATATTCAATATCACAAAACTAAAATGGAATTATAATAATATGATCAAAGGTATCTTCAATGTTTCAGAAGATAACGAGAAGGGAATTCTTAAGGGGGTTAACCCTTATGGGGGCTAATTTCATTCTACCTACCTTAGGAAGAGAGGAGCCACCGAACCCTTATGTCCATGCCTTTTATTATCCTTGGTACGGGAACCCACTAATAGATGGATGTTGGTATCACTGGCAAGAAAGAGGTTATATCCCGCCGGCAGATATCGCAGCAAATTTCTACCCTCTTCTTGGTCCCTATAGTTCAGCCGACGCTTCGGTGCTCGATCAACATATGGAATGGTTCAGGTACGCTCGGATCGGAACCTTGGTTGCCTCTTACTGGGGAAAGGGATCTATATCTGCCTCCCGTCTCCCATTGCTTATGGAAAAGGCGGCTTCCTATGGTCTTAAGGTAGCTTTTCTCTTCGAACCCTATGGGAGACGAAGGGAGCGTTTTGTCTCCGATGTAGCCTATCTTCTAACCACCTATCGGGATCATCCTGCCCTTTTCAGGGATAATAGAGGGAAGCCTTATATCTACATATTTGCGCCCGTGGTCCCGGAGTGGGATATAGCTTATATGAGCCTTAGCGATTGGCATAAAGCCCTTGCTGAGCTTAGGTCAAACGAAACAACCAATGCTTCGTTTATAGGGGGAGCTCTCGATCCCAAGATAGTGGAGGAGATAGGGTTTGATGGGATGTTCACCTACGATCCAATTGACCGCTGGAATTTATCGGACCAGTGGGGTGATTGGAGTGAGGAGCTCCATCAGCGGGGATTGCTTTGGATTCCCAGTATTGCCCCGGGATTCAATAACAGTCGGGATGTAGAGTTGATCGGTGGCGAAGCGGTGGTAATAGAAAGGCGAGGAGGAGCACGTTATCTCTTGATGGGGGATAAGGCGATCGCTTCCTCCCCGGACCTTATCAGTATAACCTCATTCAACGAATTCCATGAAGGAACCCAGATCGAACCGGTGATGACTTTCCTCGAGTATTCCACTTATGCAGATTATTTTCCCTATTCTCCTTTCTATTATCTTTATCTTACTCGGCTAATAGTGAGGAAGTGGGAGGAAGCTTCCCTCAAAATAGCCTCTTAACGAAAGGGGGTGATAGGGGAAAGACCGTTTTTAACTCTTGGTCTTTTACAATTTAGGCAAGGGAAATGGCTTGATAGCTCAAGGAGGAAAGGATATGAGAAGAAGATGGATAGGAGGATGGATCTTTCTTCTCCTTCTCGTTTTTTCCGCAAGTTCTTTTGCCTCGTCCCTTCAGCGTCCTTTTGCCAAGAGGATCGCCAATTACCAAATGAATGTTCGTCTCGATGTAGAGAAGAAGATAGTCTCCGGAACCGAGGTTCTTACTTGGCTCAACACCTCTAAGCAAAACATAGGGGAACTTCGTTTCCACCTCTATATGAACGCCTTTAAAAACACCGAGTCGACCTTTATTCGGGAAGGATTGCGGGATGTAAGGCGGGGAAGAGCGTGGAGACGGGCTCTCGGGAAAAAGGAGTATTGGGGTTATATTGATGTAAAAAAGATCGCGCTCGTAGATGAAACGGGGAAGGAAATTGCTGACCTCACCAAAACGATGGCCTACATTCAACCTGATGATGGAAACCCCTACGATCAAACGGTAATGAAGGTCATCCTACCCAAACCAATAGCTCCGGGGAAGAAGGTAAAACTTAAAATAGACTTTGTCACTAAGCTTCCGCGTTGTTTTTCAAGAACAGGGTGGGTCCGCGATTTCTTCTATGTCGCCCAGTGGTTCCCCAAAATAGGGGTTTTTTATGAGGGGAAGTGGAACTGCCATCAATTCCACGCAAACTCGGAGTTCTTCGCCGATTTCGGTATCTATGATGTGAGATTGACCGTACCTAAAGGGTACATTGTGGGGGCAGGAGGTAGGCTTATAGACAAAAAGGAAAACCCCGACGGAACGATAACCTACCATTTCTATGAAGAGGACATCCACGATTTCGCTTGGACTGCAGGGAAGCATTACCTCGTTTATCACGATCAGTTTGTCTACCCTTCAGGACATAAGGTAAATCTCACCCTCCTCATCCAGAAGGAACACAAATCTCAAAAAGATCGTTATCTTAAGGCATTCAAAGCAGCGCTCAAATGCTATGGTACCTGGTTTGGGGAATACCCCTACGATCACTTTACCTTGGTCGACCCCGCTTATGGTAGTGGTGCTGGCGGGATGGAGTATCCTACCATCTTTACTGGGGGAACGAGTCTCTTTCCCGCCAAGGGTTCTCTTTCTCCCGAAGGGGTGACGATCCACGAGGCGGGACACAACTGGTGGTATGGGATGGTGGCGAACAATGAGTTTGAGGATGCCTGGCTCGATGAGGGGTTCAATTCCTATTCCGACGAACGGACCGCTGACGCCGCCTATCCCCCGGGTAAACTCTATCGAAGGTATTTTGGGTTTCCTTATGTATTTAATGAAGTCGAGATAAAGCGGATCGATCGCCAACTTGCCCGCTATCGCATAGGGGCTAAATACGACATCCTCTCGCGCTTCGCCTGGGAATATATGAACGGCTCAAGCTACGGTATAAACGCCTATTCGAAAGCGGCATTGATGCTCTGGACCCTGAGGGGGCTCCTTGGTCCTGAGCTTGAAGGGAAGGTTATGAAGACCTACTTCGAGCGCGCACGATTCACCCATCCAAGGCCCAAGGATTACTTCAAGGTGGTGAACGATGTTACTGGTGAGGACTGGAGTTGGTTCTTTAATCAGTTGGTCTATGGTTCTGAGATAGTAGATTACTCAGTGGCAAGCATCTCCTCCTATCCTACTGGGAGAAAGGTGGGTTGGTTCGACGAACAGGGGAAAAGGGTTTTCTACGCCGGGCAGAAAAAGCAAAAGGGGAAAAGGATATACCACTCCACGGTCCTTGTTCGAAGGATAGGTGAAGTGAGGTTACCGGTAGAAATACTGATCGTGTTCGAGAATGGAGAGAAGGTTAAAAAAGTTTGGGATTGGAAGAATCAATACCGCTGGGTGAAGTTTACCTTTGATAAACCGGTAAGGGTGAAGTATGCGGTGGTTGATCCTGAGGGGAAATTAGCCCTTGATATCGATTACATCAACAACTCCCTAACCAGAGAGGAAAAGAAACTTCCCGCTTTCAAATGGGCTTACCGCTGGATGATATGGTTCTCTCACTTTCTGGAAACGATAAGCTTCTTTAGCTGAGAAAGGAGAAAAAAATGGGGGTAATTGCTTCCTTTAAAAAAGGGTTTGCGAGGACCCATCGGGCAAAAGGGATGGTTTTCTTCCTCTTCATCGTGAACATTATCATCTCACTCCTGCTTTTCGTCCCGATGTACGATTCATTGAAGGGCTCATTTGGCAAGAGGCTCATTGCCGATAGGATGCTCAAAGGATTTGACTATACCTGGTTTCTCCAATTCTCTCAGAATGCCAAAGGTTTAGCTGCTTCGTTTAAGCCAGAGGTAATAAATGCCGGCGCTTTTCTCGAAAACATCTCCGCTCTCGAAAGAGCAGGGTTCTTGAGAGAAGAGGCGATCGTGTTTATGATCGGCATCTTCTATCTCTTGCTCTCGATATTCTTCGCTGGCGGGATACTAAATATCCTCTCATCAACCGAGGGGAAGTTCTCTCTCTCCAACTTCTTTGCTGGCTGTGGTGGTTATTTCCTTCGCTTTCTCAGGTTGTTTTTCCTCTCTCTCATATTCTTCGTTCCTGTTTACCTTCTCTCCTTCTACTTGAGTAGTTTGGTTTATATGAAATATGCCGATTATGGCGCTGAAATGCCGGTATTCATCTTCAGAACTATCATCACCGCTCTCACCTTTTTCCTGCTCTTCCTCGTCGATATGATATTCGATTATGCCAAGATAAGGACGGTGGCAGAAGGATCGAGATCGATGTTCGTCGAGACCTTCCGTTCCATAGGTTTTGTATTTAAGAACTTCGGCAAAACCCTTGGCTTGTATTATCTACTCGGTGTGGTATCAGTTGCGATTATGGCAATTTACGGCTTTCTGACCGGTTGTTTCCATCAGACAAGCCTCAGCTCGATCATCCTCGGATTGGTCCTCGGCCTCCTCTTCATCCTCGGTATGATCTGGATGAAAGTAAACTTCTATTCGGCACAGCTCTCTTTCTACGAAGGGAGGCGGTGATATATCAAGCCCCCTCCAGAGGTTCTGGAGGGGGCTTATTTTTGTACTTAGATATCGGAGGCTCTTAAAGCTCCTTGAAAAATATCTTGACAACAAAAATTGTCCCCCTCAGCTGAGGGGGACACACATCCAAAAACTTTTCTTCTACCTTCTACTTTCGGTTATTCTTCCTCTTTTTTCTCCTTTTTTTCTTTTTCCTTCTCCCGTGGTGGGGCGGTCCACTTTATCCCCCGGATGTACTTCTGCATCCAGGCAATCTCTTCAACCATAAGAATGCGCCGGTGATGTGGTTCCCTTATCCCATGGGGTTCCCGCGGGAAGCGGATGAAGCGGACAGGAACGCCGAGCTCCCGTAGAGCATTATGGTAGTTCATCGACTGCTGAATGGTATCGGTGATATCACGCTCTCCGTGAAAGATGATAGAGGGGGTCTTTACATTCTTTATGTAGGTGTAAGAGGAGTGCTTTAGATAACCATCGGGGTTATCCCAAGGGGTGCCGCCTATATACCACAGTTTCACATCGTAGTTGAAGCCCTGTCCATACTCCGAGCGCCAATCGCAGACCATCGCCCCGAGGGAGGCTGCTTTGAACCTATTGGTCTTCGTTATCGTCCACCCAGAGAGGATACCGCCATAGCTCCAGCCTCGGATACCGAGTTTGTCCGGGTCAGCAATCCCCTTCTTGATCACATAATCCACCCCGGTCATCAGATCCCAATAATCGCCGCCACCGATATCGTGCATATTCCCCCGGAGGAACTTATCGGTATAACCACTGCTCCCTCTCACATTGGGACAGAGCATTGCGTACCCTAAACCGGTATAAACCTGGTATTCTCCATTAAACCTATTAGTGAATACCCCTGCAGGACCACCGTGAACATTGAGGATAAGAGGAAGCTTTCCCTTCTTGCCAGCTGGGAGATAGAGCAAACCCTCGATCTTAAGCCCGTCCTTACTCTTCCAGTGAATGATCTTCATATCAGCTAAAGCGATCTCCTTCCTTATCCAAGGATTGGCATCGGTGATCCTAATCGGCTTAGCACTGGGGAGATCTGCAACCCATATGTCAGGCGGGGTCTTGTAATCAGAATAGGTATAAGCGAACCTCTTTCCGTCAGGCGTCATCGAGGCGATACGAGCAACGCCGGTGAAATTAGTGAGCTTCCTTATCCTCCCCGAAGCAACATCAAGCTCATAGAGATTGCTCGCAGTGCGCTGAAGTCCATTGAAGAAGACTTTGGAGCCATCAGGACTAAACCGATACCAAGAAATATTTCCCTCAAATCTTCCAGAGAGCATACGGTATTTTCCGGTATTGATGTTGAGGAGCCAGATCTTATCGTTGGCAAGTTTCCAGGTCTTGTCGTCAGGCGCGAGATAGGCGATGTGCTCTCCGTCCGGCGAGAAAGAAACACCCATCTCCGGGGCTTGGTTATGAGTGAGCTGGGTTATCTTGCCTCCCTTTATATCTACTATACATATCTCCGCTCGGTACATCTCGTTTCGATGGTTCTCGAGCCGTCTTACGAAGACTATCTTGTCGCCCTTAGGAGAAACATCAAACCCCTGAACCCGCATTTTCTCCTTGGTGATCGGTTTTATCTCTTTGGTCTTGACATCCACTACCCACAGGTTGGACCAACTGCCTCGATACTGTCCATTGGGTCCTTCGTCGACATAGATGACATCATCTCCCTGCTTCATCTTCTTCTCCACCTCGGGGTCGACCGGATCAGGAGAGAGGAACACTATCTTCTTGCCATCCTTGGTCCATTTGAAGGAGATAATACTTGCTTTATGCTTGGTCAGCTGGAACGCCTCACCACCGGTTGTCCTAATGAGCCATATCTGGCTATATTTCTTCTTGCCCTTGCCTCGGCGGAGGAAAGCGATATACTTCCCATCCGGTGACCATTGGGGTGATCTATCCCCTTCTTCTGCAGTGTACTGGAACGCCTCACCACCAGTTGCCGGGATCATAAAGAGTTTTGAGACCCACTTATTCTTTTCCCAGTTAAGGGTGGTTTTAGTGAAAAGGATCCATTTCCCATCAGGAGAGAGCTGAGGGTTTCCTACCCGAACCATATTGAGAACATCGTCCACCGTCATTGCCCTCTTCTTCCCCTCTTGGGCAAAAAGAAGGGAGGAAAGGGCTAAGAAGAAAAGTATAAGGAGAACACCCTTTCTCCTTCGCATAACACACCTCCTTTAGAAACCTTACTGAGATGATTCTAAAGGGGAAAAGGATAAAATTGCAATTATTAAATAAGAGAATAACTGATTTTTTAAAGGGAGGGAGCTCGTTCGGCTTATTTGAACTCGAGGGCAACCAGATAATAAACTGCCACCGGCTTTCCCTGTAACATAGCTGGTTTATACTTCCACTTCTTCACCGCAAAAAGGGCTGCTCGGTCTATTCTACTGTTAATCGATTTGAGAACCCGGGCTTCCTTCACTGATCCATCTTTACCCACCACTATCCAAAGTATCACCTTGCCCCTGGTTCCAATCTGTCGGTCGATCTTAGGAGTTACAGGAAGAACCTTCTTAAGTAATACTGGCGGAGTGATATCACTACTCAAATGATATATCTTATTTTCCGGCTCCTTCGGTTTTTCCACCTTGGGCTTTACTTCCGCTGTTTTGGAAGGGGCTGGTTTTATAGCGGCAAGCCGCTCATTAGCCAGATCCTTATATTCCTTCGCCAGATCATAATTGGGATCTAAGCGCAGGACATTATTCATAATATCTATGGTCTTCTGGTAGTCCTTTTTGTGATAGCTGGTTTTCCCCTGAGCAAAGAGGGTCTCGATCAACCTCTTCTTTGCCAACTCAAACTGCTCTATTATCTTGGGGGAAGCCATTGATAAATTAAGGCTATATCCCGGGTCAATGGAAAGAAGCTTGATAAACTCCTCTTGTGCCTTCTCGTTCTGTCCTAAGGCGACATGGCTAAATGCAAGATATTTGTGACACTCGATCCTCTCTCTACTATCCAAGCTGGCTAAAGGAATGGAAGAAAGGGTCTCTATCGCCTTTTCGTATTCGCCGTTCCAATAAAGGGAAATCCCCTTCTCAAGCAGTGTTCCCTGTTGGAGAGGAAGCAATAATGTGCTTACAATAGCTATCACCATTCCCACTTTGTACATCTCTACGTCCCCCAAATCTTACATTGTGATTTTCAATAAAAAGGTTTGATTAGCTTTTATCTCAACCTCTCTCCGCTTCTCCCCCAAGGAAGGGTTTCTGAGGATGACGGTATGTCGTCCTACAGGGAGCTTCATCCGTTTCATGGGTGTTTGTCCTATATGCTTTCCATCTATATAGACCTCTGCCCAGGGAGTAACCACTATCTGAAGGTATCCGAAATTATTGAAGGTATATCTCTTGGTAATACTGCTACCATTTGAAATTCTGATCTTATCGGTAATTACTCCCACGAAGTTGGGGTTTGAGAGAGTGATAGTGTGTTCTCCTTCAGTTAACTTGATCTTCCCCATAGGGGTTTCCCCTACTTTCTTTCCATCTATCGTCACCTCTGCCCAAGGATTGACAATTACAAGGAGATATCCGAAACCAGGAGGTTTTGGTTTGGAAACGGGGGCGGTCTTTTTGACCACTGCCATCTTAGGAGGAATCTTTTCTGCAGGGGGGATAGCCTCTATCGTAGTGGTTGTAGGAGAAACCGAAGTGGAAGGTACCTCATTCTTAACGCCTGTTGGTTTAGGTACTCCCATTCCCACAGAGGCTTTGGCAGGTAGTCTCTTTGCCGAGGTCTCAGCCTTTTTCCCGAAGAACTTACTATAGAAGAGTAAGCCCAAGACAACCGCAAATATGGAGATAACGATCACTGGAATGATGGGCTTCTTCTTTTCCCCACCTCCAACCATTGAGACGGGGCTATCGCTTACCCCCTCCTCTCCTTTTGTTTCTTCAACCGTTTCTTTATCTATTTCTTCAATCTTAACCGTTTCCCCAAACCCTGGGGTAAGTCCGATCTCCTTGGTAGCCGATTCCAAATCCAAAGGATGGGTCTTCGCTAAAAATTCTTTTCTTGTTTCGTCCAACTTGGTGAAAGCGCTTAACATCAAAGCTTCGGTATCCTTGCTGATGGTAACCTTGGGAAGGGTAGCTATCCCCTCTTCAATAACAAAATCTGCATCAACCCACTCCAGAAGATGAAGTACCGCCTCTTCCCCCTCGCTCTCTTCACCAGCAAATGCGTGAAGCACCTTTCCATCTTTGAAAAATATCTTTCCTCTCCTCCCTTCGCGTTCGAGAACGAGGGTAGCTGTTCGTTTAGTCATCCCTAAAAGCTGGATGATATCTACCAAACTTACATTCCCTAACTTACCGTAAATTCTTCTTTCTTTATCCAAATCCATACCCCCCGCCCCTGATAATTTCTCTAAAGTAATATTTAAATGTTGCTTATTTTTGCCCCCTATGCTTAAATATTTATATAACCATCAGGTGGTTTCTCTTTTCTTTTTTATCTTGGCAAAATATTTAAGGTTTGTCAAGATTTTAGTCAAGGCAGAAATTTAAAAATATAATTGAGGAGGGATAAGATGAAAGAAGAAAGCGTCTTTCAAGGGGCTGTCTTTGAAAGAAGGAAGTTTATAAGATCTATTCTTGCCGGGGGGATAACATTGAGTCTCTTTCCGAGGGAGGCTTTTTCCCTCCAATCGGTTCTTAGGCTTGACCGAAAGCATATAAGGCGAGAGGCACCTGATGGTACTTTCTGGAGCCGGTGGAAGAAGGAACTCGCCTTTGAGGACGGGCTGATCCTTATGAACAATGGAACGGTCGGTCCTATACCCAAGCCGGTATTCCGTCGCCTCGTCAATTATTGGAGGATGCAGGCGATAGATCCTTTCTGCGACTTTATGCTCGGTGCGGGGGTGGAGGAGGTTAGAGAGAAAGTAGCGGACTTCATAAACGCCTCGCCCAATGAGGTAGTGCTTACCAGAAACACCACCGAAGGGATAAACTTTGTGGCGAACGGTCTTCCATTGAAGAAGGGTGATGAAGTCCTTATCTCCAACCTCGAGCATCCGGCAGGAATAGGACCGTGGAAGCTGAAGGAAAAGCGTGAAGGGATAGTAATTAAGGTGGCTGAGATTGGACCTGAGCCGAAGGGGAAAGAAGAGATTATAAGGGCAATAGAGCGAGCGATAACCCCGAGGACAAAGGTGATAAGCCTGAGCCACACCGTGTACATAACGGGGCTCATCACCCCTATGGCTGAGATCTCAAAGCTCGCTCATGATAAAGGTATCCTCGTGCTCGCCGATGGTGCTCATGGGGTAGGGATGCTGGACCTCGATATGAAAAAGCTCGGGGTCGATTTCTACGCTACCAGCCCTTACAAGTGGTTAGGGGCACCGGTAGGCAATGGGATATTGTATATAAGGAAGGAGGTTCAAGACAGGCTGTTTCCCACCATCACTTCTGGCGACTGGGAGAAAAGAAAAGGAGCGAGAAGATTTGAACCACAAGGGCAAAGGGCGATACCGGTGAAAATCGCCCTGGGAGACGCAATAGATTTCCAGAAAAAGATAGGTAAAAAGAGGATTGAACGGAGAATAAAAAGTCTCGCCACCTATCTCAGGCTCGAGCTACTTAAGATAAAGGGGGTGAAACTTTACACCTCGCTTGATCCCGAACTTTCAGCTGGGCTAACCACCTTCTCTGTGGAGGGGGTAGAAAATCAGAAGATAGTCGATTACCTTAAGGAGAAGTATTACCTGGTTATAAGAACCATCGGGGGAAACTTGAAGTTGAATGCAGTAAGGGCTTCTACGCATTACTACCATACCTATGAGGAGGTAGATCTCCTTCTCCGAGGAATAAGGGAACTGTTGAAGTAGAAAAATTAAAGGGGGAGGCTTTCATCTACTACCTCCCCCTTTTTTCTTTGATTAAAAGGTTACTTGAGATAGGTAGCCAACCACTCGTAGATCGTTTTCCACCAAAGCTCAGCGTTAAGTGGTTTCAACACCCAGTGTCCTTCATCGGGGAAATAAAGTAGCTTAGAGGGTATCCCCTTCCGCTGAAGGGCAGTAAACACCTGGAGCCCCTGATCCACCGTCACTCGGAAGTCCTGTTCCCCGTGGATGATGAGCATTGGAGTCTTGAAATTGGCGACATAATTGTGGGGAGACCATTTCTCATAGAGCTCCTTGTTCGTCCAGGGGGTTCCTCTAAACTCCCATTCGGGGAACCAGAGCTCCTCAGTGGAGAAATACATACTGACCGTATTGAATACCCCATCGTGATTTACCAGACAGCGGAACCTATCAGTATGCCCTTCTAACCAATTTATCATATAGCCACCGTAGGAGGCGCCAGCAGCTGCGATCCTATTCTTATCGATGAACGGATAGTGGGAAAGGACATAGTCCACACCATTCATCAGGTCAATGAATACCTTGCCCCCCCAATCGCCTGATATCTCATCGGTGAACTTCTGCCCATAACCTGTGCTTCCCCTCGGATTGACCATCACCACTACATAGCCCGGAGCGGCAAACATCTGGGCATTCCAACGATAATGGAAGAAATCGCTCCAAGCGCCTTGCGGTCCTCCGTGGATAAGATAGACCATCGGGTATTTCCGCTTCGGATCGAAACCTGGAGGCTTCAGGAGGAATCCGTGAACCTTTGTCCCTCCAGCCCCCTTGAACCAGAACTCCTCAGCCGGGTTCATCTCAAGTTGGGAAAGGAGAGCGTCATTAATATGGGTTAGTTGTCTTACCCCGGTCCCATTGGCTCGAGCGACATAGAGGTCCACTGGATGATTCATACTCTGGCGACAGAAAAGGAGAGACTTGCCATCAGGACTTACCCTAAGACTGGTATTATAGCTTTTGCCGATAAGTTTAACCACCTTTCGGGAGGAAATGGAAACCATATAGATCGAGGAATACCCTTCATCCTGAGCTGTGAAATAAAGCTTCTTTGAATCCGGTGACCAAACAGCACCTCCCACCGAACGATCGAGATCTTTTGTAAGACTGCTAATAGTACCCTTCTCCCGATCGTAAAGCATTAGCTGATAGCGGTCGGATTCAAATCCAGGTCTCATCTGAGCTCTGAAGGCGATATAACGCCCGTCCGGGGAGTAGATCGGTTGATTGTCGTTTGCCTTGTTGGTAGTAATCCTCTTCGGTCTCCCGCCGGTTACCGGAACTACGAAGAGATCGTTATTGGTGCTTATCGCCACCATAGGATCGGTATTCATCTCGAAGCAGATCTCCTTCCCATCCGGAGAGAAGCTGAAAGCAGGAGAACCTCCAAGGGATATGGGAGGAACATCGTGATAGCCTGGGGTGAGATCGCGCGGCTTGCCACCCTCTGCTGGTATTACAAAAAGATGGCTCCATTTTCCATTACGCCAGCTCGCCCAATGCCGATAGAGAAGGTGATCGATTATCCTCGCCTTCACCTTGCTCTTCGCTTTCTCCAAGTCTCGCTTTTTGTTCTCCTCGTCACTCTTAGCATCAGGATATACCCGGGAGACGAAAGCAAGGTACTTTCCATCAGGGGACCACTCTACCAAGTTAGCACCGGTCCAAAGATGGGTGATTTGTCTTGCCTCTCCTCCCTCCAAGGGAAGGACCCACACTTGGGGCTTACCGCTTCTGGTTGAGATGAAAGCAAGCCTCTTCCCATCCGGCGAAAAACGAGGATGGAAATCGGCTCCCTTACTGTTTGTCAACTTCCTCGGTTCACCACCAGAAAAGGGAACAACCCAGATATCACTGTCACCACGATTCGTCTCCGTGCTGTAATAAGTGATCACAAAAGCCACCAGCTTTCCGTCTGGAGAGATCTGTGGATCGGATACCCTACCGATGCTGATCAAATCGTTAAAGGTGATAGGGTGCTTTGCCTGGGCGGCGAAAAGGGAAACGCCTGCCAGTAAAATCAAAATAAAGGTAGCTAATCTCTTCATCCCTCTTCCTCCCTCGAGTTAATTCAATTGCGAACTTTTCTCCATTTTACCATCTCCCATTGGGAAATAAAGCCTATTATTTTAGAAAAAAACAGCCAGGATTAAACCTGGCTGTTGATAGAAACGAGCAAAAGCCTTTTTATTGCTCGGTAACAAACTCCTTTATGAAATATTCCGGATTTAGACTCTCTCCGGTTGCCTTCTTCAAAAGCTCATCCCAGCGGAGACTCGCTCCGGATCTAAAGATCTTGCTCACCAGATATCTACCGGCATCCCGCTGATCATAGAAATAAACATCCCAAGTAGAGGGAACCTTCAGGACATTGTCCTTGATATAGCTGACGAGCTGAGAAGCCATTAAATCGCCAAGCATATAATTGTGGTAGTAAACGGGCGCAGTGGTAAAGTGGATCTTTGCTGCCCAATCAGGGGCATCTCGCCCCTCAGGTCTATGAACGAACTGGTATCTCTCCACCATATCCCACCAGAGTTTGTTCAAGTCCTGATCCGGATTCTTATAAAGCTCTCGTTCAAAATTAACCATCACCTGACACCAACGAGCAAAAACAAGCGCTTTCAACCGAAGAGAGCTCTTTACCGGCTCCTCAAGCTTGGCATACTCCTCGTCAGGAAGGGAAAGGGCTACCTTCAACCAGTTGGGGTTTCTGGTTAACCGTTCGAACATCATCGCTATCGCTTCGGTGGTAAAGGCATGCGATGGCTCTCGGAGAAGATAAGGGAGATCTCCATTGATGTACTTGTCGTAGACCGCATGGCCAAGCTCGTGGAGCATAGTTGCTGTCCATCGCTCGTTGGTCCTTATATTGGCGAGGATGCGGATGTCCTGCTTTCTATCTATGTTAATGGTAAAAGCATGCTGTTCCTTACCCGGCTTCTCGAAAAGGTCGCTCCGCTTTATGATGTCATTAACAACGAGACCCATACTCTTATAAGTGTTGGCAGCGAGCATCGCCGGGTTCCTACCCTTAAAGTAAGCATCGAGGTTCACATCGTAGATCCGTGGCGGTTCCTGGAAGAACGGGTCTTCGTAATCCCAAGGTCTAAGTTCGTCCACCGAAACCATCAACTTGGCGGCGATCTTCTTATCGATCTCTCCCTTCAGCTTCTTGAATGGTTCATCTGAGAGCTCCTTCAGCTTCGCCATAATGGAAGTAAGCTCTTCCGGCTTTATCTCGGAGAGGGTCAGCTCCATCTCGTAATAATTGTTATAGCCGAGAGCCTTAGCTGCCTTATTTCTCAACTTCACCAGCTCAATAAGCTTCGGTGCTACTGCCGCTCCTACCTGCTTGCTCGCCTCCCATGCCTTTTTGCGGAGTTCTCTATTGGTCTCAGTCGCCAGAATTTCGTAGATCCGATTATCTGTTACCTCCTTCCCATCGATCTTGGCTCTGAAGGTATCGAAGATGTGACGGATCTCCGCTGACTTTGTGATTATCTCCTTCTGTAACTCTGGGTCGACCTGGTGCTCCGCATAGGCGTTGTAGAGGATGGTCAACTGACGGGCAAGAAGCGGGTCCTTTATCTCCCCCTTCTCCTTTAGCCTTTTTAAGAACTCGAAATCCCCCTTATCGCTGTAGATATCCGCGATCTCCTGCTCTAACCTGCTTACCTGATCATATGCCTCTTTTTTCCCAGTAGTAGTCGCCTCCCATTCCGCTAAACTGGCTTGGGTCATAAGCGGTTCTACTTTGGCTACATGCTTTTCGATAAAAGCCTGCAATTTCCCCTCCGGCGTTTTGGGACCACAAGCAACGAGAAAGGAAAGGACGAGAAAAGAAAATAGGATGAGCCTTAACTTCATCTCTCCCCCCTTTTTAGTTGTTCAATTAACATAGGACCAAACCCATAAAAGCAAGCTATATGATATCACAAAAATGAGGTGTCAAAATAAGATTTTTACTCCAGAAATGCTCTCTTTGGTTGACAAGAAACCTAAAGGAAAAATAAAATCGGCGAAAGGGGGATAAGCGATGAATTTAAAACGAGAACTCACCCTCTTCGATCTGGTAATGTTTAACATCGTGGCTGTTATCGGTCTCCGTTGGATTGCAATAACCGCTGCTCGAGGTTATTCCTCCCTTACCCTCTGGTTAGTCGCCGTCATCATCTTCTTCATACCTCAAGGGCTTACCGTGGCGGAACTCTCCTCTCGCTTTCCAAAAGAAGGAGGGCTTTATTATTGGACGAAACTTGCCTTTGGAGACTTCCATGGTTTTTTAAGCGGTTGGTGTTATTGGACGAACAACCTTATCTACTATCCCTCCCTCCTTATTTTCATCGCCGGAATATCGGTGTATGTGGGGGGAAAACATCTTATACCCCTCGGAGAAAGCAGGCTTTATGTGCTCCTTTTCTCTCTTATAGTCCTTTGGATCGCCATCGGACTTAACATAATTGGGCTCCGCCAAGGAAAGTGGGTAGAGAATGTAGGAGCGATCGGCGTTTGGCTTCCCGCTGTTATCCTGGTGGTGTTAGGAATTATTTCCTGGGCCAAGTATGGAATTTCGAACCCCCTCTCGCTTAAATCGCTCCTTCCAGATTTCTCCAGCTTCAACACCATATCTTTCTTTGCCGTCATCTGCTTTGCCCTCTCTGGGATTGAACTTGCTCCCATAATGAGCGAAGAGATAAAAGACCCAAGAAAAAACATCCCAAGGGCGATAGTAATCGGGGGAATAATTATCGGGACTATCTACCTTGTAGGTACCCTCTCTTTACTACTCGCCCTTCCTATAAAGGAGATAAACATCATCAGTGGAGTCGTCCAGGTCATCGCCAAGGTGGGTGAGCGAGTAGGCTTCAACCTGATAGGAAATGTTGTCGCCTTTCTGATCGTCCTTGGGGGACTGGGAGCTGTCGGTGCCTGGCTTATTGGAACAGCAAGGATTCCCTTCGTCGCTGGGTTAAATAAACACCTGCCCCAGGTGTTAGGAAAGGTTCATCCCCGCTGGCATACACCATATGTCGCTATTCTGGTACAGGGAGGATTTTCCAGTCTCTTCCTCCTAATGAGCTTCGTTGGTGCTACCGTAAAAGAGGCTTACCTCGTGCTTCTTGATACCCTTATTATGGTCTACTTTGTACCCTATCTTTATATGTTCGCCTCCCTCATCGCTCTTAGAAAAACGCGCGACAAGGACAAAGGTGCACTCCTCATTCCCTGGGGAAATCTCGGCGTTTTCCTTATTGGTGGACTTGGTTTCGCCACCACACTACTCGCCATCATCCTGGCAGCGGTTCCACCCCCAGAGGCAAAAAGCGCTCTTCTTTATGAGGTCAAGGTGATAGGGGGGCTTGCTCTCTTTCTCGCCCTCGGTGGCATCACCTATTACCATTCACTCTTCCGAAGGAGGAAAATGGCTGGTTAAGCCATCAGAATCATAGCTAGTAGATTTTTTCCTCACCCTTCCTTCTCAAGACGCTCAAGGACCAATTTTGCTACCTTCTCTCCTGAAAGAAGCATTCCCCCGAAGAGAGGTCCCATCCTGTAAGAACCAAAGGTGGCATTTGCCGCCATACCAGCAACAAAAACTCCGGGGAATACCTCTTTGGTATTCTCTAAAGTGGTGGTTTCTGCCCTTTCCGCCCAGAGCGAACGTTCTCCCATAACCTTTCCCGTGGGGGTGAGAAGTGGCGCATCTACCTTCTTTTCTATCACCCTTACCACTTCTGTCTCATGGCCAGTGGCGTCTATCACATATCTTGAGGCAAGGGCAAGCGGGTCTACATGGAGACCAGCCATCTCGACGGAGGTCCAATTTATCACCAGTCCTGTAACCCTCTTTTCTCTTATCATTACATCTTCCACGCTTATCAGATTGAAAATCTTAGCGCCGGCCTTGGCAGCCATTGAACAAATGGTGCTGATGGTCTCTACAGCATCCGCGGTGAAGTAGCCCTCCTCGAAAGGCTCGGTGCGGATCCCGAACTCAAGAAGCATCCTTCTCGCCTCCTCCTGCACCACGATCTCATTGAACATCATACCCCCACCCCACATACCTCCACCTATACTCAATTTCCTCTCGAATAGAACTACCTTCCTACCTGCCTGGGCGATTTTATAGGCAGCCACAAGGCCTGCCGGACCTCCACCGACAACTGCCACATCTACATCGAGGCAAGAAATAAGCTTTTCCGTGAATCTCTTCACTATTGCCTTGGAGATCATCCTCTCATCTAACATCATAAACATCCCCTCCCTCTAAGTGGAGAAACTTATCTCCGCTTCAATCTTTTAGGATATTATCTCCCCCAGCTATCACGGTATATCGCAGAAAAAATGTCCCTTAACCAGCGAACTGGGGAGAAGAATGGGCGAAAGAATCCGGTAAACGGGAAACTCCCCCCTTGGTCTTCCCGAAAACTCGCTTACTAGCTCGGAATCAAAGAAATTCCAGAAGAGGAAACCATCATCGCTTTCCGGCTCCAAAAGATAGGAAGCCAAGTTCGCCCCTTCCTGTGCCATTGGGATCACATAGGTTCCCTTAGGGAACATCTTTTTGAGCTTAACCGGCTCTACCTCTACCCTGGTTGGGTGGTGTCCCTGGTAAATCCTGCCCCAGCTTTCAACCTTTTTCACGAGATACCCTTCGACTTCAAGCTCCATTGGCTTGAGCAGCCTCTCCACCTTTATCCCATGGAGAAGGAGCTTAGCCACAATATCCTTCTCATAAGGGAAGAGAAGATAGGCGTAAGGTCTTTTTACCTTCTTGCTGGGAACAAATTTTCCATAGAAGGGGATGCGGTAATCCACCGGAATCTTGGTTATAGCATAAGTTTTTTTACCTGTTTTCTCATCTATCCGCTCTTCAATCTTCCATCCTTTTATGACGATTGGCTCTTTCAAGGGTGCGATCTTTGCCTTGAGCACTATCTCCGGAGAAGAAGCAGGATTTTTACCCCATTTGATCGTCTTTTCAAAAGCCTCTTTCTCAATGTTCTCTACCTCGTTGAGATGGTCGTAGATGAATTTGATAACAGCTTCATCGAACCTCCTCGTTACTTCTATCCGCCTCCTATAGGGGATATAGGCATAGGTCTCAGCGAGGATTGCCATCAGGTTGTGCATCCCGACATAATTGGTATCAAAATGAGGTACGGGTGAATAGGTATACCATCCCTTTTCCGGGTGGTACCTGTCTCGAAAATTACCGTACATATAGATCTCGAAGCCGTACTTCTTCTTGAGCTCCTGTTTTACATAGGGAAGGAGCTTCTCCATCTCGTAGTCGAAGATCTTGTGATAGGTATTTGGGTTAAGTGGAGGAGCGCAACCGAGATCGCCACGATGGGGCGAACCATCGGTGGTATGTCCATTCAAGGTAATAAGAGGACGCCATTTGGTTATCACTTGGGAAACGAGCCCCCTTATCTCGTTGGAATCCAACTTGACGAAATCCCGATTCAAATCGAAATTCAGGGCGTTCGGTCGTACCCCCACCCCTCCTTCTGGACCTTTCTGCCTCGGACGGTTTTTCTTGCTGATCCTATCGTTGCCATCGGGGTTCAAGATAGGGACTACCAAAACCACCAGCTTATCAAGAAGATAGGAGAGATCACCCAGAGCGATATCGCGCATCAACATAAGGGAGGCCTCTTTAGCACAGACCTCTCCCGGATGGATATCCGCCACGATGAGGACAGGTCTTTTACCTAACGATAACGCCTCGATCGGCTCGGTAATCTTCGGGCGGCTGAGGATGACAAGCGGTATCCTCTTTCCCTCATGGGAGGTGGCAAAGAAGGTAACTGTTACCAGATCGCTCTTTTCCTTGAGGTTGGTCAAGAAATCAATAACATCGGAATAGCGAGAGGTCTCCTTGAAATTGGTTTTCTCGGGAATAGTAAGCAGTTTAACCTTCTCACCAGAAGCGAAAAGCAAACTGGCTATCATAAAAAGAAGCACCAAGAAGAAAGGAGCTTTTCTCATTTGACTATCTCCTTATTAAAATAATTTCATCATAGATTACTACACAATCCTTTTAATTAGCAAGACGGGATGAGGATAATCATTAAGAAGAAAAGACAGGTATGGCGAGTTCAGCTAAGAGTATTGAATTCAAATTGAGCATCAGAAGCTATGATAAGAGCAGTCTTCTAAATGGATTACGCCTTTCCTTCCGTAGCCCACTTTTTGAAGATGAACCCAACCACCACTCCATAAGTCAGAAAACCGCCCAGGGTATAAATATTCCAGAATAATTGATTCTTATTAACAATTGACTCATACACCAGGGGATGGGAGATGTTCCATAGCAAAATTATAAGCCAGAGCAAGAATCCATAACCAGCTCCCCTGAGGGTACTTCCAACTCCTATATAACGGGTTAATTTTAAATATATTAAGGTGAAGAACACACCAAAGAAACATCCTATAACCAACTTTGTCCAGAAGAAGTACCAGGCGTTGATCTGCTCTGGATTAAACTTTCCCTCTGGCACCATCTGTGGCCCATAGATTATCCGTGCTGTGATCGCGCCATTGATAAATAAAGCCATCCCCATTACCAAGCCAGCAATTATGCCGGTGGGTAATCCCTTTCTAAAACTCATCCTGCACCTCTATCATCGATTTAAGTCAGGGTTTAAAATCAAAACTTACTCCGATATTACTTTTTCTCTTCTTCGCTGCCAGAGTGATTGAAAAAACGAACGATAAGAAAACGGGCAGGAAGATTCTCAAAAAATCTCTTATCACCAAGAAAGCTCCAAGAGGATTTTTGCGATCTTTCCTTTTATGCAAAATTTTTCATTATAGATTTCCCGTTTAATTGTATTACATTTATATAATTACATATTGTAGAAAATCCCATTGACAAGATGCAAATTATAAAAATCGCTTCAAGAGATTACAGAGGCGAGGTCAAATAAAACTTTCCATCTCCTTGACCGATAATCGGTTATTGGTTAAAATATAAGGCATCAATTAAGCGTAGTATAAAGTGAAGAACGAATCTTAAAGGAGGAGAAGATGGGTACAGTGGTAGCCCTTGTCATCTTAGGGGCGATAGTCCTATGGATGGCAGCAAGCTATAACGGCTTGGTACGGCTGAGGAATCAGGTCAAGAACGCCTGGTATCAGATAGATGTTCAGTTGAAACGGCGTTACGATCTCATCCCCAACCTGGTGGAGACGGTTAAGGATTATATGAGTTACGAGCAGGAGACTTTGGAGAAGGTGATAAAGGCGAGGAATATGGCGATAAACGCATCTGGGGCGAAGAAGCAAGCAGAAGCGGAAAATATGCTCACTGGAGCTTTGAAATCTCTATTTGCGGTGGTTGAGAGGTATCCTGAGCTGAAGTCGAATGAGAATGTGCAGCGGTTGATGGAGGAGCTCACCGCTACTGAAAACAAGATATCCTTCGCTCGTCAGTTCTATAATGATAGCGTCTACCGCTACAACACGAGGATTCAGGTGGTGCCGACCAACATCATCGCCTCTATGTTCAACTTTAAGCCTCAAGAGTTCTTCGAGGCTCCTGGCGAGGAGCGGGAAGCAGTAAGGGTAGATCTGAGGTAAACCTCAACCTAACTGAAAAATGTGAAGATGGGTAAACTGGTTTGTCCTCGTTGCGGTTATGAGAACAAAGAAAATGCCCTATACTGTAACCTTTGCGGCCATATCTTCCGCTACGAAGGGAAAAGAAGAAAGCTCCAAAGACTGCAAACAAGGAGGAGTTTCTACGATGAGATAGAGAGGAACAAGCGGAAAAGCTACTTCCTGATGATGCTTTTCGGCTTCCTCGTGGTTGTCCTCGGCTATCTCATCGGTCAGGTCTGGGGGCTCGGCTATTATGGGGTGGTAATTGCGGGTGTTATCGCGTTGGTAATGCTTCTCGTCTCCTATTATAGGGGAGATGAGGTAGTGCTTGGTCTTTCCCGGGCAAAACGGGTCTATTATGAGGATGATCCGCGACTGTTCAATGTGGTTGAGGAGATGAAGATAGCTGCTGGCCTCCCTACCCTTCCCAAGATATACATAATTGAGGATACTGCACCGAACGCCTTCGCTACCGGTCGTGATCCGTGGCATGCCTCCATTGCGGTAACCCGGGGTCTTCTCAACAAACTCAACCGGGAGGAGCTTCAGGGGGTGATCGCCCATGAAATCAGCCATATTCGGAACTACGACATCCGTTTCGCGATGATCGCCGGCATCCTCCTTGGGGTAGTGGCGATGATAAGCGATGCCTTTCTCCGCTCGATGTTTTATGGAAGGAGGAAAAGGAAGGTCAGTGTAAAGGGGCAAGGGGGGGTGGTGATTCTCGTCATCGCCATTTTGGCTGCCATCTTGGCTCCCATCTTCGCCAAGTTGCTTCAGATGGCGATCTCGCGTAAGAGGGAGTTTTTGGCTGACGCCTCAGCGGTGGAGCTTACCAGGAACCCGAGGGGTCTTGCCAATGCTCTAAGGAAGATCGCCTCCGATCCCGAACCGCTTGAGGTAGCCAATCGTGCTACCCAGCATCTTTATATCGTTAACCCGGTGAAGAAGATAGGGATGAAGGCGAAGTCGCTTTTCTCTACCCATCCTCCGACCGAGGCGCGGATAAGGATCCTCGAGTCGATGGTGGTATAGTTTTTCTAAGACAAAAGGGGGGCGGGAGTGCATCCCGCCCCCCTTTTAATCCCCCTTATTTCAGGTATCGCTCGAAGTGGCGGATGATTTTCCTGAAAAGGCTTATCCTGCTTTCATCCCTCCTTATCCCGTGTTTTCCCCTTGGATAGATCATCACATCGAAATCCACCTTTCCCGCGGACAAAAGGGCATCGATGAGCTTAACCGTATCCTCGAAATGGACATTATCATCCGCCATTCCGTGGATCATAAGGAGGTGCCCTTTGAGGTTCTTGGCGTAGGTGATGGGCGAACTATCGCGGTACGCCTCAGGGTGATCTTCAGGAAGCCCTAACCGCTCTTCAGTGTACTGGGTATCGTAATTTCGCCAGTTATTGACCGGGGCAACCGCTATACCTGCTTTGAACCACCCAGCAGCTTTGAGCATCGCCATATTGGTCATAAATCCGCCGTAACTCCATCCCCAAATGCCGATGTTTTTCTTATCGACATAGGGAAGTCCCTTTAAATAAATAACGCCACTTATTACATCTTCGAGGTCCGGTCCTCCCAAGTTGAGGTAGACATCCGTCCGCCACTTCCTCCCATAACCGGAGCTCCCTCGATAATCGACATCGAGAATGACGAACCCTCTCTCGGCAAGGAGGAGGTGAAAGAGATTGGTGGAGCTGAAGGCGTTTTTGACCGCTTGGGAGTACCCCCCGCCATGAACCCGGATTATAGCGGGGTATTTCTTCCCCTTCTTTATCCTTTCTGGCCTAAAGAGCATAGCGGGAACCAGCGCTCCATCCAATCGGCTCCTATAATGAATGAACTCTGGTGCTCTTATCCGGTAGTCCTTGAAATCAGGAGCTGGGGAGTAGGTAATTCTCCTAACGAGCCTTTTACTGCCGAGGGGAGCGAGGTAGAGCTCCGTTGGGGTTGTGATATCGCTGAATAGATCGGCGATCTTAGTAGCATCAGGGGAGATGACAGCGGTATGCCAGCCCGATTTGAAGGTAAGCCTCTCCATCTTCCCCCCTTTTACCGGGATGCGAAAGAGATGCCGTTCCGCCGGGCTAACCTCGGTGGAGGTGAAATAGATGTAGCTATCATCTATCCTCGTAATCCCCGTCACCTCCCAATTGCCCGAGGTAAGCTCCTTAAGGCTTCCCCTCCCTATATCAAGGGCATAGAGGTGATTATAACCGCTCCGTTCCGAGGTAAGAAGAATCTCCCGGTCTGAGAGCCAATGGATATACTGGTTCTGGATGTTAACCCAGCAGGGATCCTTATCCTGATATATCTTCTTAATCTCCCCTTTTTCAGGAAAGAAAAGGATAAGGTCGAGGCTTTTGAGGTCTCTCGGCTCCTTGGTGAAGGCGAGGCATCTTCCATCAGGGGACCAAGCAAGCTTTACAATATAGTAATCGGTATCACTGCCGAGATCAGCCCAAACCGTCCTTCCAGAATCGAGCCAGATCACCCCTACCCACTCTATAGCGTTTGGGCTCCCTGCTTTAGGTCTTCTTTGGTGGATAACGGTTACATCGGGCGTCAGGTAATTGGGGATGAGGAGAACCGGCACCGGAGAGATATCGGCGGATACATAGGCTATCTTCTTGCTATCCGGAGACCAAAAATAGCTCGAGTAACGACCGAGCTCCTCCAGGGCAATGAAATCACCAATACCGTTCAGGATGGTATCGCTTCCCGTGGTGGTTAGCTGGATTTCCTTACCTGTTCTAAGATCTATCGCCCAGATATCGTTATTACGGATGAAGGATACATACCTCCCGTCCGGAGAGAATTTGGGGTTGACCTCCCAGGCTTTGGTCTGAAAGAGCCTTTTGAGCTTCCTATTTTCTATCTCAAAAAGGTAGACATCACCTTGATAGGGGATGAGAATGAGTCTCCCATCCGGTGAAAGGGAGAAAGAGGTGATACCGAAACCAGTAAGTCTCATCCGCTCTCTTAGTTCCGCTTCCACAGGAGCATATTTTCTTCTGGGGCAGGATATATCCATAGCGGATAGGAGCCGTTCTTTTTGCCCTGAAGCGATGTCATAATACCAGAGATCGTACTCCCTTATCCCTTTGTCGTTCCAGAGAAAGTACACCTTCTTCCCATCAGGGGAGAAGACCACATTCCTCGGTGAGGCTCCAGGCAGTCTCGGATCGGAATAAAGCCTTTCCACGGTAAGCCTTCTTACCGTCTTCTTAGGAGAAGAGACAGCCATCAAAGAGGAGAAAAGCAGGGAGAGGAAGATGAACATCAAAACTGGCTTAAACCTTATTCTACTTAACATCCACAACCTCCCATTATCATTGATTTTTATTAAAATAAACCAAAATTTTATCTCCTCGGCGAACAGAGAGGAGCTCATCTGCTCTCCTCTGATAGACGCTCAGTTCCAGGTAATCACTGCTCCCGAAGATAGCAAAGGGACCTCCTTCCTTCCCTTCCTCGTAGCTCTTTTTGATTTCGGTAATTTTCCTTTTATTAACTTCAATTGCGATAAATTCCTTTACATATCGCTTGAAGAAAGAAAAATCAATATTGGTAACAACATTGCCGAAGCGATCTATGTGGATCACCTCCCCGATCAAAACATCACCCATTACTTCAACTTTAGGCAAGGAAAACTCGACAAAATCAGAGATTTTTGGACCGAAAAGGCGAGGGGAAACACCCGAAGCAAGATGAGCTGCTGCCGGGGCAAAGACATCCCTTCCCTGAAAAGTCGTCCCCCGCGGAGTAATAAGATATTTCTCCTTTCTTATCTCAAAGGCTCGAACCTTCTCT